>QWCD01027868.1_pt1 | contig 34573 bp, 26 predicted proteins | sample 1972461 | NCBI WGS metagenome assembly QWCD01 (sample SAMN09866717, study PRJNA288562) | Human vaginal metagenome isolate term4_vaginal, whole genome shotgun... | isolation source: vagina | host: Homo sapiens | place: USA: California | reverse complement strand
GTTCTTATTGGAATGAATGAAATTGGGTTCTCCTGGGTTCTTTCAATCGTCTTTCTTGTGCTTGTTGTGCACGCGTGCATATTCCCTGCCTTTATAAAAAGTATTAAAGGTATGCGCAATATGCAGGCAATTGCTCCTAAGATGAAGAAAATTCAGCAAAAGTATAAGGGTAAAAACGATTCTGCTAGCAAAGAAGCCATGCAGCGAGAAATGATGAAGCTGTATCAGGAGAATAACGCAAATCCTGCAGGAAGCTGCCTGCCAATGATGATTCAAGGTCCAGCGTTTATGAGTATTTGGTACACGCTTTCCGTTATACCATTTATTGCTAGAGGCAAGCATACTGCTCTTGGTGCTTTTGATGTTGCTACAGCACAGCAATTTGTTAAAACTCATGTGTTTGGCGTTGGTGTTTCCGACACGTTTATGACGGTTCAAGCGGGCGGAAAAGTTGTTATTGTAATCTTTGTTATATTGATGTGTGCTGCAATGTGGTACATGCAATTTAACAATATTCGTAAGAATCTTCCGCCAGAATCGAAGCAGGGTCCCCAGTATACGATGCAAAAACTTATGATGTGGGGATTCCCATTAATCTATGTTTTCTCTGCATTCGCTCTTCCATTTGCAATGCTTGTTTATTGGCTTGTAAACAACATTATGAATATGCTTCGCTCTATTTGGCAGGTGTATGCCTTCCCAACTCCAGGATCTCCTGCAGCCGAGGAAAAAGAAAAGCGTGATTACAAAAAAGAAACAGAGCGCAGAGAGCGCGAAGGTTTGCCTTCTATTGAAGAAGAAAAGCTTCAACAGGCTCGAGAAGAAGCTAAGCGCAGAGAATCAGAAGGATTCCAACGTAAGCAGCCTAATCGCAAGCGAAAAACAAGTAAATAATGTAAAAACAAGGTAAATGTGAATTTATTTATTAGATTTATTAAAAGTATTAAAATAATTTATAAATTTGGATTTATCTTCAGTTAAACTGTACACAGAATTGTGATTCTTGACATTTATTGAAATTAAGGAGTATGTAAATGGCACAAGACGAGACCAGGAGCATTGACCAGCTCAATGAGGAAGCTGATATAGCTGCCGATTACTTAGAAGGACTTTTAGATATTGCCGACTACGAAGGCGATATTGAAATGGGCGTTCGCAACAATAGGCCAATGATTCAAATTGTTGCGGATGATGATTCCGATATTAAGCATTTGATTGGTAGAGATGGAGAGGTTGTTGATGCTTTGCAACAATTGAGCCGTCTAGCTGTTCAGCAAAAAACTGGTGAAAGATCGCACTTAATTGTAGACGTTGATGGGTTCCTTAAGCGTAAGCGTCAACATTTGCGAGATATTGCGTTGGATGCTGTTGATGAAGTTCGCGAGACTGGTGATTCTGTTGATTTGAAGCCAATGAATTCGTTTGAGCGTAAAGTTATTCACGATACAGTTAGAGAAGAAGGCTTAAGGTCTAGGTCTCATGGAGAAGAACCACACCGCTACGTTACTGTTTATATGCCTGCAAGTGCCATTGAAGACGATGATTTAGATGAAGATGTGGATGTAGACATGGATGATGTAGACGTAGAGTTGGACGAAGAGTATACAGAGTAGCAATTAGCTTAAATAAAAAGTAACACAATGGAACAAAAATGTTTTATTGTGTTACTTTTTGTTTGAGGGGCTGATTTGCGGAAAAGATTTTAGATATGGAACAGGCTGACAATTTACAAAACAATGTAGATGAAAACAATGTAGATGAATTAGATAACTCCCCTTTGTTGAGTGAAGTCTTAGGCAATGCTATTGATAAATGTAAGATGTTTCACGTGAAACTTAAGGAAGAGGGATTAGTTCGCGGCCTTGTTGGCCCAAGGGATATGAATATTCTTTGGGAAAGGCATATTCTAAATTCTGCTGCAGTTGTTCCATTTGTTAAAAAAGCAGTTGAAAAGTCAAATAAAAAATCTATCGCAGATGTTGGCAGCGGCGGAGGTTTTCCAGGAATTGTTGTTGCTGCTTGTTTGCCAGATTGTAAAGTAACATTAATTGAACCAATGGAAAGACGAGTTCTTTGGTTAAAAGAATGCGTAGAGGTTATGGGCCTAAAAAATGTTACAGTTTTTCATGGAAGATCAGACGAAGTTATTGCTAAAGTTAAGTCTCACGAAATTCCAGCATTTGACGTAGTTACATGTAGAGCTGTTGCACCTATGACAAAATTGGCTGGATGGACCATTCCACTATTGGGCAAGAATGGCCAACTAATCGCGTTAAAAGGAAAGTCTGCACAAGCGGAGATTGATAAGGCTGAAAAGATGATTAAAAAAGTAAAAGGGTTAAATCCTAGAGTAGTTGATGCCCCTGTTGCTAAAGGTCTTCAATCAACAAGTGTTGTAATAATTGATAAAGGCTGATTGATAAAGGCTGATTTAAGTTTTGTGATTTAGTTCTGTACTTTTATTTAGTTCTGTACTTTTTCGCAATTATTTTGTTGCGTTAATTTTCATTGAATGTTTCACGTGAAACTGAGTAAAGATGTTATATGTTTTACGTGAAACTGTGTGTTTTTATAATATTTTTGTAGTATTTTCTGCAATTTTTATGGTGTTTTATGTCCATAGAAGAAAGGAAACTTGAAAATACTACGGTTAAATTGGTTAGTTTGGTAATTTCCCATAGGTGGGCGGGGTGGTGTGAATGGTGGAATCAGCAGAAGATACAATTAAACGTATTTTTGGGGATTCTGGATCTTCCTTGGGCGGTGAGTTGGCAGATATAACCAGTCGCTTCCATGCCATTGATGGCGTTGTGTTCCCTAAGCCGAAGACTACACGTTTTATTGCGGTTGCGAATCAAAAAGGCGGAGTTGGAAAAACCAGTTCCGCTGTGAATTTGTCGGCAGCAATGGCTGTTGGTGGGTCAAAAGTTTTATTAATTGATATGGATCCGCAAGGTAATGCTTCTACGGCAATGAATATACCACATTCTTCCGCAGATCCTTCTATTTATGATGTTATTGAAGGAAGAAAGACTATTGCTGATGTTAAACAAGAGTGCCCAGATATTGCAGGGCTAGATGTTGTTCCAGCTTCGATTGAGTTAAGTGGTGCTGAATTAGAAGTTGCTCAAATGGAAGATAGGAATAATCTTCTTAAGAACGCAATTGATAAGTTTTTAAGCTCTAGCAGCGAACATTACGATTACGTTTTTATTGATTGCCCACCTTCTCTTGGTCTTTTAGTAATTAATGCAATGTGTGCTGTGCACGAGATGCTAATTCCGATTCAAGCGGAATACTATGCTCTTGAAGGCTTAGGCCAGTTGATTAGAACAATTGGTTTGGTTCAAAAGCACTATAATCCTGCGCTTGTTGTTTCTACAATGCTTGTAACAATGTTTGATAAGCGAACTCTTCTTGGTAGGGAAGTTTTTCAAGAAGTTAAAAATCATTATCCAAATATTGTTCTTAATACCACTATTCCGCGAACTGTTAAGATTCCAGAAGCGCCAAGTTTTAATCAAAGTGTTATAACCTACGATCCACATGGAACAGGTGCTGTGTCTTATAGAGAAGCTGCATTTGAGATAGCTAATAAGTCTGACGTAATTTTGTCTGTTATTGATTCAAAAAGAGAGGGTAATTAGTGATGAGTGCAAGTAAATCGCGTTTAGGTAAAGGATTGGGTGCATTATTCCCTGCACTTCCTGGAGAAGATAGTTTAGATGAGTTTGCTAACAAAAAGATTGAAGATGTTTCACATGAAACATTAGAGAGTAATGACACTTCGAGCACTGTTTCACGTGAAACAGACAGTAAAATCGTAGATAAAAATACGCAAAAAAATGTTTCACGTGAAACCAAAGTATTTGCAAAAAAGCCCGCTAAGGTTCCTAGCGTTGATGACTCAATTTCCCCGCATTTAAGCCAAAAATTGGGGGAAAATACTTCTGTTTCACGTGAAACAGTGTCGTCAATCGCTAGCAAAAATAAGCATTCAGCAAAACGAGCTTCTATGCCGTCAATTGATGACGTTACAAGGCCAATTGACTTTTTCTTTGGTGATTCTGCTTCTAAGTCATTTGTTTCTTCAAAGCAAAAGAACGAAGATAATGATAAAAATAAAGTTGCAGAAAAAATATCGCAAGATAAACAAACAAGCCAAGCGCAAGAGCTAAAGCCCATTGAAGGTGGCTATTTAGAGTATTTAGATCCAAGTGATATTATTCCTAATGCTCATCAGCCACGTACGATTTTTGACGAAGAAGAGCTTCAAGAATTGTCTGCTTCAATCAAAGAGGTTGGAGTTTTGCAGCCAATTGTTGTGCGAAAAATCAAGGATGTAAGTAAAGATGATTTACACAATGCTCATTATGAGTTAATAATGGGCGAGCGAAGGTGGAGAGCAACACAGCTAGCTGGTCTTAAAAAGATTCCAGCGATTGTTAGAACCACTTCGGATGAAAACATGCTTAGGGATGCACTTTTGGAGAATTTGCACAGAGTTGCATTAAATCCGTTAGAAGAAGCTGCAGCTTACGCTCAAATGATTGATGATTTTGGACTTACGCAAATTCAGCTTTCTAAGTCCGTTTCTAAGTCTCGTCCGCAAATCGCAAACACCTTGCGACTTTTGAATTTGCCAGCCAGCGTGCAAAAGCATATTGCGTCGGGAGTGCTTTCTGCGGGTCACGCCCGCGCTCTTCTTGCATTGGCTTCTACAGAAGAAATGGAAGCTCTTGCAAAACGCATTATTGCAGAAGGCTTATCGGTTCGCAGTACGGAAGAAATTGTTTCGATTAAAGTAGACAATGGAGACGATTCTTCTAGAAGAACTAGAGTTAAACGAAACAACAAGTGGGTGTCTTCTCCAATTAGAAAGCAGCTTGAAGATCGATTCTCCACAAAAGTGGCCATTAAGGGAAGCGAAAATCACGGAAGAATCGAAATAGTATTTTCTTCTCCAGAAGAACTGCATCGAATAGTCAATATTTTAGTAGATAAAAAAGATTAATAATAAACCCCCAATAAGCTGTTAATACAATTATTGGGGGTTATTGTTTCACGTGGAACAAAAAATTATTCTTCGTTCAAATTAGTTAAATCATTCAAATAGGCTTGTGCATCAAGAGCTGCGCGGCAGCCCATGCCAGCAGCAGATATTGCTTGCCTATACACGCTATCTACAACATCGCCAGCAGCAAAAACGCCAGGAACTGAAGTTTTAGTAGATGCTCCTTGCACAGCAATAGTGCCATCTTCGTTAAGATCTAAAGCACCATCTAAGAAACTTGTAGATGGGGAGTGGCCGATTGCAACAAAAATTCCGCTTGCCTCAATATTTTGCGTCTCGCCAGTTTTAACATTCTTAACAGTTACAGATTGTGCATCTCCATCCACGCCGTTTACAGAGCAAACAACAGAATCTAAAACAAAATTGATTTTGCTGTTTTTGCGCGCGCGGTCAACCATAATCTTAGACGCGCGGAATGAATCACGCCTGTGAATAAGCGTTACGCAAGAGCCAAAACGCGTTAAGAAAAGTGCTTCTTCGAAAGCAGAATCACCACCGCCTACAACAACAATAGGCTTTTCCCTAAAGAAGAATCCGTCACAAGTTGCACAATAAGAAACACCGCGGCCCGAGTACTCCTGCTCTCCTGGAACGCCTAATTTGCGCACTTGTGAGCCCGTAGAAACGATTACAGCCTTAGATGTGTAAGTTACGCCATCGTCGGTTGTAACCGCTTTTAAATCGCCATTAAAATCTACAGAAATAACATCGTTAAGCAAAATTTGTGCTCCGAATTTTTCTGCCTGTTTTTGCATTGCTTCCATTAAGTCTGGGCCTAAAATGCCGTCTGCAAATCCTGGATAATTTTCCACTTCGGTAGTGTTCATAAGCTGCCCGCCAGGTGTTAGTGCTCCAGCAATAACTAGAGGGCTGTAGCCGGCGCGCGCTAAATACAAAGCAGAAGTGTATCCAGCAGGACCAGAGCCAATAATAATTACGTTTTTTTGCACAGTTTTCATAAAATATTCCTAATATTCCTAATAGTTTTAATATTTTTTAGTAAATTCTAACGTAGTTTATATATAGCCCATTCATTGGTATAGATCCTTGTGGAACCCACAAGATAAAGTCTTGCGCAGTTATAGGCTTTTTGAACTTTACATCTGTTACTCCGCTAGCGTCAAAGGTAAAGTCTGCAACTTTTTCTCCAGCGCTAGGATCGTTCTTGGAATTTGCAATCAAATACCCATGCCCGCCCGAAGAGCGAATCGAAACAACAAATCTGTATGCTTCTTGAGGCTGAGTTAAGTGCATGTAGTAGCCGTAGCCGCGCTGATTGCCCGTATCTTCCAAGAATTGCTGAATATCTATAGGGTAAGGCGTGTTGTTAGTAGGCATTTTAGGCTTTGGTACTTGCTTTACTTTCTTGCGTTTATTTTGTTTCTTATGCTTGTTTTTAAGGCTTTTATTATCCTTATTGCTCTTATTCTTTTCGCCAGCCTTCTTTTCGCCAGCCTTACTCGTATTGTTCTTACTTGGTTGCTTTTCTTTAGATGAATCGCTTTTATCTTCCGAAAGAACACCTTGACTTCCAAAAGGCACATTTTCAACACTTTGCGAATCCCAAGAATTAGATTTTGCAAAGTTTGATGGCGCTTCGTGAGAGTTAAAAAGACTATGCAAAGATATTGCAAAAACAACAACTACCAGCAATGCAACAATGCCAATAGCTAAGACTTTTGTTGAAAGTCCTCCAAAAATCTTAGCATCCGCAATATCTACATTGTTTTGATTCGAAGATTTCTTTGCTTTTAAGTCGTCTTGATGCTCGTGAGGCTGGAAGCTAGGAGGCATGGATGAGTGAGACAATAATCCAGCATTTTGGCTGCTGTAATCGCCATATTCCTCGTTTTCTAGCTCCTCTTCTCGCAATGCTCTAGCGGATTCTTCGCCAGGAGCAACAAAACGCCCATTGCTGTCTACAACAGGCACTCTTCCTGTTGATTCGGCTTCTAATGGCAAGATTTGCGGCTTAGAAAGCAACTCCGTGTGTTTTGTGTTACTGCTTAGAAGGTCTTCAAAGTCGAATCTTCTAGGCATTAGTGGCGAAGATAAGTCATCTTTTTGTGAATAATCGTTTCCAGAAGTTAGCGAGTCTAAAGTGTTTAACGCGCTTTTATTTCCATTTTCTTTTGCGTACGAGTCGTTTGTAGAATCATTGCCAATGTTTGCATTCTTGCTATTCTCGTTATTTTTATTATTTTTATTTTCGCCAACCTTATTCTCTTCGCTTGCTTGCGATTTATCGGTTGAATAGCTAGGGAAACTTGTGTATGTTGAAGACAAATTGTGGAAAATTGAATCATCGGCGTCTAGCTCAGTTGGAGCTAAAATATTCGCCATTTCTGCTGCAGCAATATCGTGGAAGTCGTAGTCTGTTCCAGTTGAATCGGACTCTGGCAAAGAATCAAGTTTTTTCCCAGAATTATCACCATTTCTTTTTAGCAAAGCGCTTAAAGCACCAATGGTTTTGCTTGCATTTTTAAGACCAGTATTTTTAGCGTTTTTGCCAAACTTGTTAAGCTTTTCGTCTTCGTTTTTTATTGATAAATCACTTGAATCTAAAATGCCAATAGATTCTTGACTTGATAGTTCGTTTTCAAGCAAATCTTCGTTCTTAGATAATCCTTCTGGAAAATCAATAAGATCTTCGTCTTTGCAAGGTAAAAGTAGTGCTTTTTGAATAGAAGATTCGCTTGCATTATTGTTAAGAATAATATCTTTTTCGCTAAGCTTTTTAACAGGAGTATATGTGCCTAAAAGTGCAAGAAGCTCCCCAATAGATGCCATTGGAATAATGCTTGAATCTTTAGCAGAAGAAAGGCCTCTTTTGCAAATCATAACAAATTCGCCAGGAACGCCGTCTGCAAGTCTAGAAACGTTAAAAACTGTGTTATTTTGCGTGTATCCAGTGCGCGTAAGAAGAGCATATAAAAGCGCAGAAAGCTGATGTGTTGCAATGTTTTCTACACTTTGTGGCAAGTTTTTAGACTGTTCTTCGCTTTTGTTTTGATTTTCGCTTTCGTTTTGCGAATCCTGCGAATTCTGTGAATCCTGCGCGTCTTGCTTATTTTTAGTATTCGGCTTATCTTGTTTGTTTTTTTGCGAATCTTGCTTTGAATATTCAACAGTAACGTCTTTTAGTAGAGGGCTTATTGGCGCGCAAGCTAGCTCTACTCCATTATTTGTGATTCTTACCGTGTTTGTTGAAATAGCATAATGAGTTATTCCAGATGCAAGAAGTTTGCTAAGCGCGTTTGCTGCTTCGGCAACAATAGAGCGTATAGCTTCGTAGCTAAGTGTAGAGCTATGTGATTTTATGTAGTCGTCTACAGTTATTCCAGAATCCAACTCAGTTATAATAATAGCAACATCATCTATGTTATGAATTTTTAGAACTGGCGTAAATTTGCGGATTCTAGATAGTGCAAGAGTAGAAGATATTGTGTTTACTTCGGGAAGGAATCTACGGTCGCGCACAATAAAGAGCTGGCAATCTCTAGCAAGTATGCGGTCGCTAGCTTTCCATACTTGAATGCCTGCTTCTTCTCGCAAAGGTGATATTAGAGCGTAGCGATTAAGTATAATATCTCCCAACTGAGGTTTCATCTACTCCCCGGCTTCCTACATGAGTAATGAATATGCGTAAATAATAAATCCCATCAATTATTGTAATTGAAGAATTTAGTAAACGCTCCTTATTTTTGCAATTATTGTTGTTTAATTATTTTGATTTAATTATTGCTCACTGTGTTGATTTATGATTATCAACTTGTATTGTGACGATTTATTGCACATTATGCACTGTTTTTGCCTATTTTGAACGAACAACGTGAGACGAATTATTTTTGTTGCCATTGTTGCTACTGCTTTCGCTGCTGTTTGTGGCATTACTTTTAACAGCATTTGCGCGCTCAAGATTTAGCAAGAACGACCATTTTACGCCGATTTTTTTAAGAATTGGATTAATAATGATCGCCAATTCGCTTGTTCTTAAAAGCAAAAGAGTAGATACGTAAACGATTACAAGAATAATAGTTATAATTGCGCAAACAAAAATCGCAAGCAACCATCGATTAACACCACGAAGGTTTGGTGAATCTAAAGAAATCCACTTGTAAATAAATTCTCTAGTCAAAATTCCAACAACAATAGAAACAATAGAAGCCGCAATCACCTTTATGTGAGTAACAATAAGCTGCTTATCGTCTAAATTATTGTTAAAACGAGACCTAATCATTTTAACAAGAGCAGGGAAAGTAAGAATGTAGCTAAATGATGCAGCTGCTGCTAAAGCGCTAACCCAGTAATTTGGCGGAAGGAACTTTATGCAAGAAAACACAATAACAAGTTCTACGCAAAGTTGCGCTGCGCAAAACATAAATGGATGCTTTCCGTCTTCAAAAGCGTAGAATGTGCGTTGAATAATCAAATAGGCGCTAGATAGTGGCAAGCCAATCGAAAGCATCATAAGAGGATCGGCCATTAAGTACGCCTCTTTTATGCTAATTGAAGGAAGCAGAGCCAAAGAGATAGGCATTGGAATAACAATAAAAGCAACGCTAAAGAAGCACATTAAAATGCTAACGCTTCTAATGCAAGAGCTTAAATCTGCGCGAACTGTAGATAAATCGTGTTGCGCAATCGACTTGGAAATCTTTGGAAAAACAGCGGTTGCAACCGATACAGCTATAAGCGAATAAGGCAGAATAAACATTGTGTATGCGTTTTGAAAAGTGGCGTTTCCTGCAACATCAAATTGGCTTAATCCCAATGTTTCTTCGGCTATAGAAGGTGCGCTTGTTGTTATGTGAGTTGTAGCCATTGTAGAAAGCTGACTAACAGCCACTATTGCAAAACTCCAAGCTGCAACGGGGCCCATAGAGCGCAAGCCAATGCCACTAATGCCAAAACTTGGCTTATACTTTAATCCGATTTTTTTAAGAGGAATAAACAAAACAAGTGCTTGAGCTGCAACACCTAAAGTCCAAAAGCCTGCAGTTAAAAGCATTGTAGTGTTGTTCCAAAAATGTGCAGGCTGCCTACTTGCCTTTCCAAAAATCGCAATAAACACGCCAAATCCCGTGCAACTAACAATGTTTGCAGCAACCGAGCTCCAAGCGTACATTGCAAACTTGCCTTTAGCAGCCAGAACTTGGCCGAGTACTGTATAAAGGCCGTAGAAGAATATTTGAGGCATACACCACAGCGTAAAAGCGTTTGTAAGTGCAATCATTGCTGGGTTTGATCCAACGTAAAGCCATGTTAAAACAGGTGTGGCAATCGCCATTAAAGCGGTTACGCCTAAAAGAAGGATAATAGCAAATGTTATTAGCTTATTTAGCCTATTTTTTGCATCTTGTTTTTCTAGAGTCTTAACGATTTGTGGAACAAGAACAGCGTTGAAAATTCCGCCAGAAACAAGCGTATAAATAAGCTGAGGAATCATAGACCCAGCCTGGTAAGCATTTGCTGCTAAACCAGTTGTGCCAAGAGCTGCGGCGAGCAAAATTGTTCTAATCTGGCCAGTTATTCTGGAAGCAGCCGTGCCGCTTGCCATTATAATCGAGTTGCGGCCTACTGAATTCATTCGTCTGGATCCTTTTTACGATTAAACTGCCTGAAAAGCCCAAAAGCTCCAAGTGCAAAAGCAAATATTATAATAATCGTACCGCTTTTATCGCTGATTTGCAGCGTGCTTGTGATTGCCGTCTCTTTAGTGCTACTAAAAACGTTGTGGTTTCTATCTTCTAGAGCAAAAGTGGCTTTAACTTTGCTAGATGTTGTAGATCTAAGTGGCAAAATCACCTGGGATTCGCTATTTGCTGCGATTTTAACTGGTGTTTTTCTTCTAGTTACTATTTCCATAGAATTGGTATACGCAGTTAAATATACGCTAATCGGGTATGGGTTTGTGTTGCTGATTGTAATCGGCATGGTTGCTGTTTCGCTTACAAGAGTAACGTCTTTTGGAGGAATAATATTGATTCCAGAAATGAGCATTTTAGCCAAATCGTGAGTGCCATTTTTGGTTTGTGTCTGCGATTCGCTAGCGCTACTGTTTGATTGGCTAGCGCTATTTAACGTATTATCTAGCTCTCTTTGAGCCATTGCGTCAAAAAGTTTAATAAGATTTTCGCTCCAGATTTTGCTGTTTTGATTAATTTTTAACTTTGCGTTTTGTTTTGCAAGAGACTGAGCATCTGACTCGCATGTTTTATGGTTATTAAGCTCATTTTGATCAAGAATGCTGTTTATAAATTGGTTTACTAGCATTCTATCGGAAGCTAGTTGGCTAATCTTAGATTTGCTTGCGATTAATGATTTTCCTTCGATTGCGCTCGTCTTAGGAACTGGGCTATATCCAAGGTGCTCTTTAGTAATCGCTTTTGAGTGTGTTAAAGAATTTATATCTAGAAGACTAATCCAAGGCGATTTTTCTAGAATGCTTACAACTGATTCGATTAAAGGTATAGAAGAATCTGGGCTAAACGTTAGTAGCAAATGCCTAGGCATATAAGGCTGTTCCATCTGGTAGAAGGCGCTTTGTGCTGCAAGTCTGTTTAGAAGTCCTGCGCTAGTGGTTTCTGCTGCCGATTGAACGCTCGTAAAATGTCCATTTATTAATTCGTTAAGCGTTTCTTGGCAAGAAAGCACTTTTACGCTTCCCGAAGATGTTTGAACCTCGTAAACACCATTTTTTATGGCAAAACGGTTTGCTAGAGGGTCGAATCCGCTAGTTGCCACTACTGTTTTGTATCCGTTTGCGGCAGCCTGTTCTAGTGCGCGTAGAGTCCATTTTTCGCCTGTTTGAAAAGCGTAGGAATCAAGATTTAGCGGCTTTGTTGTTGAATTTTCTAATACAGATGATTTTTTACTCCAAGAATCTAAACCAATTCCGGCTAGTTTATAAGAAACATGATTTTCAGATTCCGCATACCTGCTTATGTTAAAACCGTTATTTTGCATAAATACGGAAGGTGTAAATGTTGGTTCACTAAATTTAAGAGTGTTTGGGTCTGCTATTGTTTGCAACTTTGGATGCTTTTGAACAAGATTTATCAAAGAAGTAATGCGCTTAATACTGTTTTTACTAAGTCTGATTTTTCTGTTAGTTGCAGAACTTGTTGTGGAGCCTGTTGTAGGATTTGTTAAATTTTCTTGCGATTCACTAATGGCGTTAATAGAAGGAGAAATATTGTGCTTGCTAATGTTAAAACGCCAATCGGAAGATTTTGCGATTATTGGCATTAGTAAAGTCACATTAATTGGCGGAGTTTGAACGTTTTTAATGCCAATATTTGCTCGAGTTACAAACGATTTAACAGAATAATAATGCTTAAAATCTAAAGAAGAATACGTTATAGAAACAGGTTTTGGACCCCAATAAATAATGTTTGAAAGATTTTGACTGTTTGCATCAACGTCGATTTGCGCACTATAAGATTTTCCGCTTGCAAGCGCTGGAACACTAACTTCGCCTATTAGTTGAGGCGTTGGAATCCTAGACTCGTCTTGGCTCCATTTTTGCAAGTCGGTTCTAGACATAAAAGTGTACCAAGGGTTAAAAGTGACTTGAATTTTGCCTTCTGAAAAATCTTTAGAACTGTTGTTTTTAAGCAGAAGACTAATGTGGTATCCGCTTTTATCTGTAAGAATCGAAGTTGACTTTACGATTTTTAGCGAAATTCCTTTGGATTTTGTGTTATACAAAGAGTAGGAGCTTAGGGAAGACTGATTAGCATACGCGACTTTTGGTGCGAAGAAGAATGGGAAAGTCGCAAGCAAGAGTGCCATTAGAACTGTGGTTACGCAAAGTCTTAAAAACGCGTTTTTTTGCGACTTACGCAACTGGTTTTTTGAAAAATCAATCACATTAATCACATTAGTAACGTTAATCACGGTTTTGCCGCCTATTCGCCTTTTTAGCATACATCCATGCTATTTTTCGTTCGTTTGGGTAGCTTAAAATGTCGTTAAGGTTCTTAAAATCAACCCAAATCGCGTCTTCTGCTTCGTGATCTGGGTCTCCAAGAACAGATAATTCGCCGCTAACATACTTAAGCGCAAAGTGGTGAACAAGTTTATGCACACGCTGGCTTGTTCCAGTAAACCAGTAGTCGATAGTTGCAATTGAATCAACAACTTCGCCAAGAATACCCGTTTCTTCGCGAATCTCTCTAACTGCTGTTTGTTGCGGTGTTTCGCCTTTTTCAATATGGCCTTTTGGCAAGCACCATTCCATGTGTCCACTTCGCGAATGCCGTGCTATAACCGCGACACGCCCAAGAGAGTCAAAAACTAATCCTCCAGCGGAATATTCTCGAACAATAGGCAAATCCTGTGCGTCTAGAGAAGCAAAAGTTTTAGGGCCGTCATTAACTCTTCTTTGAGGCATTAATGCAGGAGAAGGAGCATTAATAGAAGATATTTGCTGCCTGGATTCCGTTATATTAACATGAATGTTTTCAACAGTGTAACTGCCCGAAAAGCCCGAAATATCAACAAAAATCGACTCCTCTTCTTCGGCCTGTTGTGGCTGAATTTTGCTTTTCATTCTAGCAACATCAAGAGGAGTGACTCTAATGCTTGGAGTGTTTTGGGTATGATTATCCGAGGCTCTGGCGAGCATGCGTCTTAAGTCTTTCGGAGTAACCATACACTCCACCTTACTCAATCCGCTGTGCATTGGGGTAACGGTATGCTGGAATGTAGTTTGATTTTTGCTGAAAGGGTGTTTTTAAGCGTGTCTGTGAACTTTGAAGTTTGGCCAGAAGCCATAGAGTTGGGTAAATTATTTGCCGATCACAATTACGAGTTGGCGCTTGTTGGCGGCCCTGTGCGAGACATGCTTTTGCATAGAGTTTCGCACGATCTTGACTTTTGCACATCTGCTAAGCCAGAAGAATTTGAGCCACTTCTTAGGTCTTGGGGTCATGACGGTTTTTGGGATATGGGTCGAAAGTTTGGCACGCTTGGAGCTTTGAAGCGCAGAAAAGACGGAACCGAAGTAAAAGTAGAGATAACAACTTACAGATGCGATGCTTATAATCCAGATTCTAGAAAGCCAGAAGTAAAATATGGCGATACTTTGGAAGGTGATCTTTCTAGGCGCGATTTTACTGTAAACGCAATGGCTTTGCGCGTGCCAAGTCTAGAATTTGTGGATCCATTTGGCGGAGCAAGCGACTTATCTAAAGGTATTTTGCGAACTCCAGTAGATCCACGTCAATCTTTTGACGACGATCCTTTAAGAATGATGCGTGCTGTTCGCTTTGTTGCTCAACTTGGTTTCACTATTGAAGCAAGCACGGCTGAGGCCATTTTGAGCATGGTTTCTAGATTAGATATTGTTTCTGCGGAGCGCGTTCGCGACGAAATAACAAAGATGCTTCTTTCGGCAAATCCGCGCGCTGGAATTGAAGCAATGGTTGATTCTGGTATTGCAGATAGGGTTTTGCCAGAAATTCCTGCTTTGCGCTTAGAAATCGACGAGCATCACAGGCATAAGGATGTTTTTGAGCACACAATGATGGTTCTTGAGCGCGCAATAGCGCTTGAAACAGATGACGAAGGTGCGGTTCCTGGCCCAGATTTAACTTTGCGACTTGCTGCTCTTTTGCACGATATTGGTAAGCCGCGCACTAGAAAGTTTGAAGACGGCGGAAAAGTTAGCTTCCATCACCACGATATTGTTGGAGCTAAAATGACTCGAAAGCGCATGAAAGCTTTGCATTTTGACCATCATATTATTGACGATGTAAGCGAGCTTGTGAATTTGCATTTGCGATTCCATGGCTACGTAGACGAGCCTTGGACGGATTCTGCAGTTAGAAGGTATGTTAAGGATTCAGGACACTTGTACGAGCGTCTAAATCGCCTAACGCGCGCAGATGCTACTACTCAAAACAAGCGCAAGTCGCTTATGTTTGAGCATGCGATGGACGAGATGGAAGATCGCGTACGCGAATTAAAAAAGCAGGAAGATTTTAACGCAATTCGTCCAGACTTGGATGGCAATGAAATCATGAATCTTCTTGGTTTGGAGCCTGGTCCTATTGTTGGTAAGGCATACAAGCACATGCTGGAATATAGACTAGATAATGGTCCTGTAGAGCACAGTGTTGCTGTTGACGAGCTTAAAAAATGGTACGAAAGTCAAGCTGAATAAAGCGAATCGCGCAAAGCGTCTATATAAGCGTCTATGTAAGCTAGAATCTTACTGAATAGGCTTGTGGTTTGCAGCTTTTGGAAGATTCTTAATTGTGTTATACGCTGCGCAGCCTCTAATCTCGTTAATTGCAGCTCCAGCAGCAGGAACGTCGGTTTTAGGACGAAGATTGCTAAAAGTGGCTCCTAAAACAACGTCAATAAGCTTATCTTGACGGTCATCCATGCGCAAAATGGCGTCCTTAAAATTGGCTACTAGTGTATAAGCTTCGTTAATCGACTGTTTTCCAAAATAGATTGTTGTGCGCTTAACGCGTGTTTCGCTATTTCCAACTTCGATTAAGTTAAAACCGCGATTTCTAAGGCCTTCCCCGACTGCTCGCGCAAATCCGCGGAATTTTGTTCCATTTAGAACGCGTATAGAAACAGCACGATTATCTATATAAGACGCCTTATTTTCGTCTTTGTTTTTTATAGCACAAGGCGCTTGAACGCCGTAGTTTGGGTCTACTTCTGGAGTTCTAGAAGCAGCGATTCCAAAAAGATGCGATTGCACAATAAGAGCTAGAACAAAGGCAATTGCAACTCCGATTGCAACAGACGATAGCACAAATCGTTTTCTTTGATACATGAACTCTCTTCGGGCTAGTCGCTCGTCGTAAAACTGCGTCATGCTAACTTCCGATCTGTACTGTGTGCTTTATACTATGTGCTTCTTGCGTGCATATGCGTATGCATAAGTGTTAGCTATTTTACTTACTATGCATGACGGTGTGCTAGCAACGTATTTTAACTGTTAAAAGCTTTACAGAGAGCTAAAAATTCGTCGCAAGTTAAAGTTTCGCCTCGTCTTGTTGAATCAATCTTAGAAAGTTCGTAGGCTTCTTTAGGAACAATGCCTTTTAGTGCTGCGTTTAGCGTTTTTCTTCTCTGCTGGAATGCTGCATCAATAATCTTAAACACTTTTTCTTTTTCTTGCTCGCTGCCTTTTGGATTATCGTTTCTCTTAAAGTACACTAGCGCGGAGTCAACGTTTGGAGCAGGCCAAAATACGTTTCTGCCGATTAAACCAGCTTTTTGAGCAGTACCGTACCATGCCAACTTTACGCTTGGAGTGCCATACGTTTTATTGCCAGGCTGCGCGCATAAGCGATCTGCAACTTCTTTTTGAACCATTACAAGAAAGCTTGTAAGATTATCGAATTTTTCTAAAAGAGTAATAATAATCGGTGTTGCAACGTTGTATGGAAGATTTGCAACAAGTGTAAAGTGCGCCGCTTTTGCTAAATCGGGAACGTCTTGAGCGTTTACCTCTAACGCGTCTTTAAGAATCACATTAAACCGTTCTAAAGCATTAGGCATAAATTCTTTAACAGTTTTTGGCAAACGCTTAGCAAGATGCGGATCTATTTCTACAGCAGTAAGATTTGCGCCCGATTGAAGAATCGCAAGTGTAAGAGAGCCAAGACCAGGGCCTACTTCCATAACAAAATCGTTTGAATTAATTTTTGACGCAGCAACGATTTTTTTAACTGTTCCTGGGTCAATAACAAAATTTTGACCAAACTTTTTTGTAGGCGTAATGCCCTCTTGTGCTGCAATTGCGCGAATATCTACTGCTCCAAGAAGACGGCCTTGTTGATTTTCAATATTATCTTTCGTCAATTTAATACCATCCAAACTTTAATACCATCCAATTTCTTGTGAATGCTTCCATGCTTCGCTAGGATTTCCGTATTTACTTCTAATGTAACTAAGGCCCCACGTTATTTGTATTGATGCATCTTCATGCCAGTTTGCTCCCGCGCTCGCCATTTTATCTGCTGGAAGTGATTGCGGAATTCCGTACGCGCCAGAGCTTTTATTTTCTGCGTTCCAGCGCCAATTCGATTCTTTTGTCCACAATTTAACAAGGTCTTCCCACATTGCGCCAGTCCAACCAAGTTGTGCGCATGCTGCTTGAGCGTAAAGTTTTGCTTGTTCGGGCGTTGCGTGAACCATGCCGTTTGGGTTATCTGCGGGTGCGGGTGCAGGTGCAGGAGTTGGCGTTGGGGTTGGGGCAGGTGTTTGTTTTATAGATTGTGAAGTTTCAGCAGTTTGCTTAGAATTTTGCTGATTGTTGTTATTATTTTGTTGAATGTTTTGATTTTGCGCGCCCTGTTGTGCGCTCTTGTTTTGTGTATTTTGTTGATTCGTGTTTGTTTTTTGCGATTGAGTTTGATTAGTTTGATTATTTGGTTTCTTGTTTTCTTCTTGTTTATTGATTCGTTTGCTTGGCTTAGATTCGTTTTGTGTTCTAGGAGTAGACTTTGCGCCAATTGCAACAATTTGATCAATCAACGGCTTAACAATTGACTGCTTTATTAGCGTTGCACTTTGAGCTTTGCCATCCACATAAGTCACGTTATACAAATCTATGCGCTCGCCATTTGCGCCAGCTTGTTTAATAACTCTAGCTCCGATTGCAAGACTTGAGTCGTTTACGTTTATAGTGCTAAATGGAATAACAACGTTTCTAGATTCTTTTCCATGCGTTACTCTAAGAATGCGAAGCAAAGTTTTTCCATTTTCTTCGCTAACAGTTACTTGGTCTTCTTTTCCTAAGACTATTCCTAAAGAATCAAGAATTGAGCTTGCTGGCAGTGTTCCGTCTGGAACAACTCTTGTTTTGTTATCGCAAATAACTGTGACTGGTCCTTTTTTGTTTATAGAAAGTCCACCAGTAAGCTTGTTATAAATGTTTTGCAAATTAACAGTTATTTTTGCAGCATGATCTGCGTTTGCTTGGAAGAATCCGATTAATTGATCAATGCTTGTTGCAACAGTCCAAAATGGTATTGTTACACCGTCTACTGTAATGGATGTTTGATAAGCGCTTCTAACGGTAACAGTTGCGTGATCTGCTAACATGTCTCCCGAAGTACTAATAACTTGGTCGTGTGTTTTAACTGGTACTTTTTGTTCTTGTAGAAGTCTTTGTGTAGTAGATGCATAAGTTGTTACTACTTTAGTTTTGCCGTTTATGATTAAAGCAATAGATTTACGCGCAGAAAGTGCAAAAATCCCAGTGCTAGAAATAACAAGAGCTAGAACGCATATAAAAACGCGTAGTCTTCTCATTATTACAAACCGCTGAGGCGTCCATCTGCGTGCCATTCAACCTCACTTTCAATGCAAAACTGAATTTTAATTATAGCAATGATTACAATCAGCCAAAAATAAGACTATAAGCATATGATCTAACTCATTAAAAATGGGTTAAGAAGAATCAATCTTAAACTATAAAACTATAAAAGGTAAAGGGGGGCAGGAGAGAAGGGGATTTGTCCTGCCCCCATGAGGAGGAGCTGGTTGGGGGACGCTCCATCCTCATGCTCGGAAACCCTGAGTTGGGGGAAGGTTCCCGAGAACTTACTCAAGCGAAGTAATCAGCATAAAGTATTTTTGTAAGCTTTACGATTCATCATAAAATAAATCTATTTATAATTTATTATCTTATTATTGTTATTGTAAATTTACTAAAAACTTTTTATATGCTTATGACTCATAATATGCATACAAGTGGATTTTTATAATTTAGACCGTTTTTGTTATGCAAAACGCCTATAAAATGGAGCCTCCTGCCGGGATCGAACCGGCGACCTGCCGCTTACAAGGCGGCCGCTCTGGCCATCTGAGCTAAGGAGGCGAGTTCTTGCACGCTAGTTAAAAATCTTCGCGAGCAAAACATTGATTAGTGTATCAGCACCCGTTGCCAAGTGCAACTTTTGGAACCAACACACTAATCAACAAGAACTAGTCAAGAGGATTTGGCTGATCTTTATCTGTTACCTTTGGCATAACACCTTCAACTCCAACCTTAGACTTGTCTAATCCAATAGACTTAAGAATTGCATCTGGTGTACTAAGCTTCTTCTTGCCAACCTCAACCATATCAAGCAGCTTCCCGTTGATAGTGGTTGTAGGAGTTGTCATAGCTCCCTTATTTGATCCGCTAACATTCCACAAAGCCTTGCGATTTGGTGTATCGGCATTAATAGCGTTTTGCCAATCAAGATAATTTCTGTTGAATGCTTTGTTTGCAACTTCTTCGCTAACGCCAGCGTTTATGGCTTGCTCAATCAGCTTTTTGTTGCTAACAGGCTTGTAGTCGTCGCCTTCTTCTGGCTGGAAGTCTTCTGCAAAAATGTTGTTAATAAATTGAAGTAAGTGCGAAGGATTGTCGTCGTTAGAAGAAATGTATGCGATTGCGCCAGTTACGCGTGTTGAATAGTGGTCGCTAGAAATTCTATCCAAGAACGACATTGGGTGAATCTCAAGGTTGATTTGGCCAGCTTTCATCATTGCAATAAGCATTTGATCGGAATCGCGATTAAAATTACCGCATCCTGGGCACAGAGGATCGGCATAAACCGCTATAGTCGGAGCGTTTGGAGCCGTTGTGTTATAGCCGTTTTTGCTGATTAAAATTCCGCCTTGTTCGTTTGCGTACTTAGGCTTTTGATTAGTCGTAAGATTTTTAACATCTCGTCTTGCTTGTTGAGCTTGCTCGACATTCTTTTGATTTTGCGCATTAGTGGCGTTAAGAGCTGTAATTCCAATTGCTGCAATCATGCCAATTAAAATGACAACAACAACAATTCCAACGATTGTTTGTTGGCGTAATTCTTTAGCTTTGCGCGCTTGAAGATTTTGATTTGATTGATTTTGCGCGCTTCTGCTACTGTTAGGCATGCCTATCCTTCCCCTGATTTTTACAAATAACATACGTAAGTCAATTAATCTAAAAGAATAGTCTAGTTGACGGTATCAACGGGCTTAATCGCCATCGGTTGTTTGCGATTTTCCCGCGCCGCAAATGGCCCCTGCTCCAACGGCGAATATTTTAGTTTTACCCAATATAAAAGAAATAATCCATCCTGCAATAAATCCAATAATGTACCCAATTGAAGTTGGCGAACAAATATCTGGAGCGTATGTTGGTAAAATCACGCTAATTGACCAAACTTGAACTTTGATTAATTGACTAGATGCATGTATTAAAATTGGGTACACGTATGCGCCAATAACTCCTGCTATTGCAAGAGTTAGGACTTTTTTAATCGAGTATGCGATTGCTTTAATAAAATGCCACGGTATGCTAGCGATTCTTATGAATACGTCTTTTCCGCCAACGGATTCGTTCGCGCGTTTTCTGCGTACGCTTGAGCAAACATTGTATCCGATTGTTGCTGTAATTAGCATAAAAATAAGATTTGCAGCAAATGCATCTATTGGAGAAATCGCAGCTAGTAAGCTTGCAAGAGTAATGAATACAGCCGCCGCTATTCGCCCACGAAATAAGTATTTATTTACGTTTGGATGCGGATTTTCATCTACCTCAGGCGGCTCAGCAATTTTGGTCGCTTGTTCTGAATTTGCGATTTGTTCTGGCTCTGTAACCTGCTCTGGATCTATAGCTTGTTCTAACCCGTTTGCGTATACCTTGGTAGTGGATGTGCTAGTGGCGTCTAGTAAAGATGTTGGCTCGGGGTCTATTAAATCCGATTCTGTAGAGTGTAACAAAGTTGTATTGTCAACATTCTTAGAAACCCACATTTTTCTAGGGTTTTCTGTAAGCGTTCTTGTTTGAAAAGTCGTGTTAAAATCGTGAATTTTTGCATTATTAGGTACAGTTTCTCCACTAAAGCTGTGCTCAAAAGGGTAGCTTGAATCCTGCCAGTCTGTAGGGTTCGTAGCATCTTGGAAAATTGCGTTTTCAAGCTGTTCGGGAGTGCATCTTTCGCTTCTTTTAGGATTTAATGCGCTTTTGAATGCTTGCATTGTTCTTATTGGAAGGCCATTAAGATTTGCGTTCCCAGATGCTGCTCTTTCTAAAACTGCCATTATTGGCTTGGTTCCAAAAACAGGCTTTCCTGTTGCTGCAAAAGCTAGAACGGCAGCTACGCTCCACCAATCTGTAAGTTCGCTCGATTCTCCGCCTTCAATGATTTCTGGAGCAATAAATCCAGGGGTTCCCATTACAAGGCCAGTTCGCGTAACATGCGACTCGCCCTGACCCATAGATATTCCAAAATCAACTAAAACGGGGCCAGTAGTGGAAATCATTATGTTTGTAGGCTTAATATCTCGGTGAATTATGCCCGCGCTATGAACTGCTTTTACGGCGTCGATTAGTTTGTGTGCAAGTCGTTCTAAATCGCCCCCAGCGTATGGGCCGTTAATTGCAACGTCTTCTTTAAGATTGTGGCCGTCAATAAGTTCCGTGACTATAAAAGCGATTGAAGCATCAAGCTCCATGTCTACTATTGAGCACACGCCTTCGTGGTGTATTTTTTGCAAAGCTAGCGCCTCGCGCCTAAGTCTAAGTCTTGCTTGCTCTTGCGGATTGCTAACTTCTGCAGATTCCAAATCATCGTCTTGGTTTTCTAGCATTGATGCGCGCAAAATCTTCATTGCGTAAAAATGGCCACCGTCGTCTTTTACTCGCCAAACGGAGCCCATAGCGCCTCCGCCCAGTCGCTCAATCAGCGTGTATCCGCCAACATTTTGGCCAGAGCGCAAGTCAAACATGCTCACATCTTCCATAATGCATTATGTTAGTGTGCAGCTATGCCAATTTGTTTTTTAACACTAAACACGCGATTTTATAAACAAATGTTTATATATCTACTGTAAAAGTAATCGTGTTTATAAGCCTTTGTTTATGTGTGATTTTTATACTCGACACGCCGAGGTGTTAGAAAATACTGTAATTTTGCTGTTTTTACTGAATAAACATGATATATTGAATCATGGCTCAACGAAGAGAACCTTCAATGAACCATGTAAGTAAATGTGGACGATTGACGCCGCCGATGTAGGACTTGGGGTCTTTGGTGCACACCCTTCACAACGGATCGTTCGGCACGTACCTGCCGATGAAAGGAAAATATCATGGCAGAAGTTGTATTTGATCATGTAACTCGAATCTACCCAGGCAACGATAAGCCTTCGGTTGATGATTTGAACATGACTATTAAGGATGGCGAGTTCCTTGTACTCGTTGGTCCATCTGGTTGCGGTAAGTCCACAACGCTACGAATGTTGGCTGGCTTGGAAGAGGTTAACAAGGGTCGCATTCTTATTGGTGGTCAAGACGTTACTACAATGCAGCCAAAAGATCGCGATATCGCAATGGTGTTCCAGAACTACGCATTGTATCCACATATGACTGTTGCAGATAACATGGGCTTTGCTCTTAAGATTGCAGGCGTAAACAAGGAAGAAATCCGCAAGCGCGTTGAAAAAGCTGCTGAAGTTTTGGATTTGACTGAGTACTTGGATCGTAAGCCAAAGGCTTTGTCTGGTGGTCAGCGTCAGCGTGTTGCAATGGGTCGCGCAATTGTTCGTGAACCAAAAGTCTTCCTTATGGATGAGCCTCTTTCCAACCTTGATGCAAAGCTTCGCGTACAGACTCGTACGCAAATCGCGGCATTGCAGCGTCAGCTCGGCGTTACTACTCTTTACGTAACGCACGATCAGACCGAGGCTTTGACAATGGGTGACCGCATTGCCGTTATTAAGCTTGGCATTTTGCAGCAGGTTGGTGCTCCAACCGAGCTTTATGACCGCCCAGCAAACGTGTTTGTTGCAGGCTTCATTGGTTCCCCATCTATGAACATTAACCAGCATCCAGTGGTTGATGGCAAGGCTCAAATTGGCGAGGATTCCATCACTCTTCCAGCAGAAGCTGTTGATAAGCTTGCCGAGGAAGATAAGGGTCAGATTATTGTTGGCTTCCGTCCAGAAGATGCAAGCTTGGCAACTTCCGACGATCCAAATGCCTTCTCCTTGAAGGTTGTAAACGTGGAAGATCTTGGCTCCGACGGTTACATCTACGGAAACATCATCACCGATGGATCTCCAGAAGAAGCATCTACAATGATGAGCGACCAGAACAAGCTCACAACGATTCGCGTGAATCCACGTGCGCTTCCAAAGGTTGGTGACGTTGTAAAGATTAAGATTGATCCATCCAAGATGCACCTGTTTGCACCTTCTACAGAGTTGCGTTTGAACTAGCGTTTTCTTGGGCACTTGATTCTTGTTTTGAGTGCCCGAGATTTCTGTATAAGGGTATGGCGGGGTTCGCTAGGCGAGCCCCGTTTTCGCATGATTTAGCTTATTTTAGTTTGTAGCTATATTTGCATTTATTCACATTTGGTTATTAGCGTTCATCTTTACGGGTAGACTAGATTTTATGGAATGGAACGATACTCCTTCAATGGATCCGCGTGCTGCGCAAGCAACATCGGTTTCTGCGCTTAGTGAAACTGTATCTTCTGCGGAACCGCCAGCGTTGAAGATTACTGCTGCAAGCTCTAATCCTCAAATGTTTATGCTTCCTTGGGAGCTGCCGCTTTCTCAATGGCCTACAAATCTTTTTGTTAACCTTCCTCGAGGTATATCTAGGCACGTTGTGCGTTTTGTGCACGTAGGCGACGAAGTGTATGCAATGAAGGAGATCACTCGTCAAGTAGCGGAGCGCGAATATGAGCTTTTAAGACGCTTGCGCAAGCTGGAACTTCCAACAGTTAAACCTATAGCGGTTGTTGCTGGTAGAAAAGATAAGAATGGTGAGCCGCTTGAAGCAATGCTTGTTACTCGTCATCTTAAATTCTCGCTGCCTTATCGAGCACTATTTGCTAGAACTTTGCGACCAGATACTGCGGAGCGTTTGATTGATGCTCTTGCTGTGCTTATGGTTCGTTTGCATCTTTCCGGATTCTATTGGGGAGATGTTTCGCTTTCTAACGTTCTGTTTTTGCGCGATGCCGACGCATTTACTGCGTTTTTGGTGGACGCGGAAACTGGCGATTTGCATGGAAGCCTTACCGAAGGTCAGCGAGAATACGATATTGATTTAGCTCGCACAAATATAATCGGCGAATTAATGGATTTGAGTTCTGGCCAGCTTTTGCCTGGAGAAGTTGACGAAATTAGCATTGGAAACAGGCTTGTAGACAGATACCATTCGCTTTGGAGCACGCTTACAGACGTAGATAAGTTTAGCCCAGACGAAATGTGGCGTATTGAGCGCCGCGTGAATCGTCTTAACGAGCTTGGATTTGACGTAGACGAGCTTGAGATGAAAACTTCCGAAGATGGGCGAAGAGTTTTGGTTAGACCGCGAGTTGTGGACGCTGGATACGCTTCTAGAAAGCTTTTGCGTTTGACTGGCTTAGATGTGCAAGAAAATCAAGCTCGTAGGCTTCTTAACGATTTAGACGCGTATCGCACTTCTACATGGCGTCAAGGTGAAGAGCTGGAGATTGTTGCTACAGACTGGATGCGCGAAGTGTTTGAGCCTACTGTTCGCATGATTCCGCCTGAGTTTAGGTCGCAAATCCAGCCAGCGCAGTTCTTCCATGAAGTTTTGGATCATCGTTGGTTTATGGCAGAGCGCGTTGGGCACGACGTTTCTATGCAAGATGCAGTAACAAGTTACATTAAGAACGTTTTGCCTCAATACAAGATGGATAAGCGCGTTTTGGCTGCGATTAATGCGGATGCGGATTCTGGCGTTGTAGATGACGAGTACACGTATTCCACGCCTGCGCCTGCAGCCGCTCCTGCGGTTGCGGCGAGCGACGACGATGACGAGTACGATCAAGACGCAAGTGTTTGGGCAAGCTGAGCTTTTTGTGAGCTTTTGCGTGCTTTTGTGGGCATTTTTGTTTTGCTAGCGTTTTAAGAGATTCCTTACTTTGCATCTGTTTTACATTTGCTTTACTTTTGTTTAGTGAAGTGTGGAATTATTCTCTCTGAAATGTGGAATAATTCGTATTTATTTTAGGAATTTTGTTAATTTCTTTTGTGAATGGTGATAGAATTTTCTTGTTAGTTGTCAATGATTGCCAACTAATCATAGTTATTTATCAATTAATCAAGGGAGATTATTATGTTAAAAGGTGTAGATTCTATAATTCCTCCAGCGTTGCTGAAGGTTCTCTGCGAAATGGGCCATGGAGATGTTTTAGTATTGGCCGATGGAAATTTTCCAACTGAGTCTGTAGGAAAAGACGCTATAGTTGTACGCTGCGATGGTCATGGAACTTCGGAATTGCTAACTGCAATCTTAAAGTTGATGCCACTTGATCAATACACAGATAAGCCAGCTACACTTATGGAAGTTGTTCCAGGAGACCCTTGCGAAACTCCAATCTGGAAAGAATATGAAGATATTATTGCTAAATACGATAAACGTGGAGCAAGCACTTTAGGAACTCTTGAAAGATTTGCGTTCTACGATGAGGCAAAGAAGGCATATTGTGTTGTTGCCACGGGTGAGCGTGCTCAATACGCTAACATTATGCTGCGTAAGGGCGTGGTGTTTGCTGGAGAGTAGCGTAAATAGGTAAATAAGTTCATATTTATATGCTATTTATCTGTTATTTGCTTGTTATCTGTTTGTAGAGATATAGAAATCTAAGTGTTATAGCATAAAAGCACTGCATGCAACAAGATGATTTGGAATTTAAGAACCATCTGCTACGTGCAGTGCTTATTTTGTGCCCCCTGTGGGACTCGAACCCACAACCCAAGACTTAAAAGGACTCTGCTCTGCCAATTGAGCTAAAGGGGCAACAAATGCTTAGTGTACTACATTTTGTAGACTAATCCAACTTCTTTGATGTTGGCGTGTTAGTTTGCAAGTTGTCCTAATTGCATAAGCTTATCTTTGATTTGGCTTGCGGATGGCTCAACCATAAAGCTGCCGTCGCTAAAAGTCACAACAGGAATATGCTTCTGACCGCTAATCTCAACAGCTTTTTGAGCAGCTCCGTCTTCGGACTCAATATTGTGCCAAGTAAAAGCAACATTAAACTGGTTAAGCGCGGACTTTGCGCGAATGCAATCGCCACACCAATCGGCTCCGTAAACATTGACTAATGGCAGATTTTCCATAAAATATCACCCCAATTTAGTTTGATTGTAAAGTGGCCATTAAAGTGGCTATTAAAGTGGTTTGCAAATGTAGCATAAATTTTCACTCATAATGGTCTATAAAAATTATTGTATTAGAACACTAATATTTGCGTGATTTTTGCGAATAATCAACAATTTCAACTATAATTTAAGCTAATTTTCTTTAATGTGTCCCTTTAATTTCATAGGCTTATTATATGAACATGGTTATGGACTTAAATTTGGTTATATGGTTTACTGTTGGCGCAGTTATTTTAGCTGTTGCTTTAGTGGCGGTAGCTGTTGTTTTGCGAATTATTGGAAAATCGCATGGCCCAGTAATACCTACTAGCAAAGAAGACCCATTGTCTAGTAGCGCTGAAAATAATAGCGATTTTAGCGCGCAATTGCCAGAAAATGCAACGTCTAGAATGGCTAGGCTTAGAGGCAAGCTTGCAAATAGTCAAAATCCTTTTGGGCGTGCGCTTTTTAACATTTTAAGCAAAGATAATATTAGTGAAGACGATTGGCAAGATGTAGAAGACACGCTTTTAATGGCGGATGTTGGCGCGCAAGCAAGCGAAGAGTTGGTTGAGTCGCTTAAAAAAGACGCTAGGATTTGTGATACTGCAAGCGCGCAAGAGGTTCGTGAAACATTGCGCGCGAAACTTCTAGATGTTGTTGGCAGCAAAACCGATAGAAGTCTAAAAGCAGATTTGCAAGATGCAAATAAGCCAAGCGTAATTATGATGGTTGGCGTAAATGGCACTGGAAAAACCACTACTGCTGGCAAGCTTGCGCGACTAATGGTTTCTAAAAATCGTTCTGTAATTCTTGCTGCTGCCGATACTTTCCGCGCGGCTGCTGCCGATCAGCTTGAAACTTGGGCAAATGCTGCAGGTGTTAAAGTTGTGCGTAGTCAAAAAGATGGAGTAGATCCTGCTTCCGTGGCTTTTGATGGCGCTACGGCTGCCAAAGAAGCAAACGCAGACGTTTTGATTGTAGACACGGCTGGAAGGTTGCAAAATAAGGCAAATCTTATGGAAGAGCTTGGCAAAATCCGCCGCGTAATCGAAAAAACTGTTCCTGTAGACGAAGTGCTTTTAGTTCTTGATGCTACAACTGGCCAAAATGGAATGGCTCAAGCAAAAGTCTTTGCTCAAGCCATTGGAATTACGGGCGTTGTGCTAACAAAGTTAGACGGCTCTGCAAAGGGTGGAATTGTGATTTCTGTTCAACGCGAGCTTGGAGTTCCTGTAAAGCTTGTTGGGCTAGGAGAAGGTCCAGACGACCTTGCTCCGTTTGACCCAGAAAGTTTTGTAGACGGCATTTTGGCGTGAGTTGCTTTTGGCTTTAGTTGCAGTTTAGATTAAGTGATTTTGCTTTAGTAACTTTTAGCTTGAGTTGATTAGAATATAAATTAAATTGCAACCACCGATGGTTGCGTTTGTGAGGTGAAAAATGACCGCAATGGATCCGCAATGGGCGTTACTAGCTGCCGCATTAGTGTTTATAATTACGCCAGGAATCGCACTGTTTTATGGTGGCCGTGAGCGCGCAACATCAATGGTTAATATGATGATGCTTTCCGCTGGTGCAATTGCGGTAACAACCATAGTTTGGACGCTTTGGGGCTGGTCAATGGCCTTTGCTGGCAAAGACATGATTGGCGGCGTTGTTGGAGACCCTGTAAGCGGATTGCTGCTACGCGATTCAATGGTGGCAGATCACGGCATTTTTACTTCGATGGACGCAAACACTGGTCTTGCTGGCGGAATTCCAGCGGCATTTAGACTTGCGTGCGCGGTTGTTGCTGTGGCTCTTATAACTGGAGCGCTTGCTGGTCGAGTGCGCTATGCGATTTGGCTAATATTCGTTGCTGTTTGGGTAACGCTTGTGTTTGCACCTCTTGCGCACATGGTTTGCGGAGGCGGTCTGCTTTCGCCAAATGGCGCTATATCTCAGGCTCTTGGAATCCAGGTTCATGATTTTGCAGGCGGATCTTTGTTGCACGTAGCTGCGGCAGTTTCGGCTCTTGCGATTGTTCTTATTATTGGCGGCCACGCTCATTTTCCTCTTAAGAATTTTGTTTTGCATACCAAGTCTTTTGCGACTTTGGGTGGCGCAAATTCGGAGCACAAGGGCAATTTAGTTCGCGCACTTTTGATGGAAGTTGCAAAGTCTAATAAGACTAATGATTCTGCTGCTTCTAGCGATGATTCTAAAGCTAAGGGCGATTCTTCCTTAGAAAACGCTAGCGAGCTTGCGTCTAATGGCAATTTTGCCAATGTTTCTGCACGCGCTCCGCACAATGTTCCATTTGTTGTTCTTGGAATTTTCATCATTTGGTTTGGATGGCTTGGCTTAATGATCGGTTCTTCTGTAGGTCTTCCAGGGGTTGCTGGGTACGCGTGGGTTAGCTCAACTATTACAGCGTCTGCGTCTATGCTTGCTTGGGGCGTTACGGAACGCTTGCGCTCGGGGTGCTTTAGTGCCGTTGGTGCAGCTAGTGGAATCATGGCTGGTTTGGCTGCTAGTGCTGCCGCTGCAGACGTTATAGCGCCTTTGTGGGCGGTTGTATTGGGTGCGATTGTTGGAGTTGTTACATGCCTTGCTACGCATTCTAAGACTTTTACTCGCTACGATGGTGCGCTACACGTTGTAAGCGTAAATGGCATTGCTGCGTTTATTGGCATTCTATCTGTTGGATTATTTGCGGATGCGAGCGGATTGCTTTCTACTGGCGATTGGCATCAGCTAATTGCGCAAATATGCCTTCTTGCAATCACGATTCTTTATTCTGGAGCCGTTAGCGCGTTGCTTGCTTTTGGATTAGAGAAGCTTTTTGGTTGGAGAATATCGGAAGCTAAAGAGCGTAAGGGCGTTGATTTAGCGGATCAAGGTGAGCGCGCGTACGATTTTTCTGGTATTGCTCAAGAAAAATCTGCGATTGACGCTGAAAACAAGACGCAAATGTGACACACTCGGATTGCGCAATGTGGATAAAACTTTTAGTTATCCACATTTTAGGCGTGTTGCTGTGTATATCTATAAAAGTTGTCCACAAATGGGGGATAACTTTGTGGATATCCTGCGGATAACTTTTTTGAAATCATATTCAGTTTGCAATTCAAAAAGTTTTATGATAGCGATTGCATAATTCGAGATAAATGATTCAATTACCAAAAAGGCATGAAAAGGCGTTAAATAGGCCATTATTATGAGCAATCAGAGTGAAAACGTTAACAAAAAAGACCTACTGAAACACATATTTTCTCTAGCTATTCCTACATTTGGCCAGCTTATTGCAGAACCAGCGTTTGTTTTAGTAGACACTGCAATAGTAGGTCATTTAGGCAAAACGCAACTTGCAGGACTTTCAATAGGCTCAACCGTGCTTTTAACAACAACGGGGCTGTGCCTGTTTTTGGCGTATAACACAACAAGCCAAGTTGCAAGGCTATTGGGTGCTGGCAAAAATCGCCAAGGGCTAAGCGTTGGAATGGATGGATTGTGGCTTGCTCTCGTGCTTGGGGTTGTTCTAACGCTTGTTTTAATGGTGTTTGCGCGCCCGCTTTGCCAAAGTTTTGGTGCAAATGGCGAAACGCTTAAAAACGCGATTATTTACACTCAAACTGTTATGCCAGGTTTGCCTGCAATGTTGCTAATTTACGCTGCAAATGGCATTTTTAGAGGACTTAGCAAAGTAAAAATCACGCTTTTTGCTGCAATAAGTGGAGCTGCGCTAAACGCGATTTTAGATATTCTATTTGTGTTTGGAATGAACCTTGGCATTGCTGGGTCTGGAATAGCAACAATGATAGCGCAATGGTATATGGGTATTGTTTTAACGCTTCCAGCGATTTTTTGGGCAGCTCGCGAAAAAGCACGTTTGCGCCCGCAAGCACACAGCATACTTAAAAGCGCTGGAAGTGGTATTCCGCTGTTTATACGCACATTGGCATTACGCGCGTGCATGGTTGCAACTGTTGCAGCGGCTGCGCGACTTGGAACCAACACTTTAGCGGCATATCAAGTTGCAAATTCTTGCTGGAATTTTGTTATGAACATATTAGACGCTATAGGAATTGCAGCTCAAACAATAGTCGCTTCCGCGCTTGGAGCTGGATTATCAAAACGCGCTAATGTAATCACAAAAGTTTGCGCACAAGTAGGAGCATTAAGTAGCGTAATAGTTGGAATTTTAATGATATTTGCAGGATGGTTATGCTCGCCGCTGTTTAGTCCAAATGCAGAAGTGCAACTTTTGGTTTCAATCGGAATGACGATTCTTGGAATTTTCTTGCCGCTATCTGGATTTATGTGGGCGCTAGATGGAGTGTTAATCGGAGCTGGAGACCACAAGTATTTAGCTAAATCATGCTCAATTACAGCAGTTGTTTATCTTCTTGCAATTAGTGCGGTTTGTGTGGCAAATGTGGCTCTTTTTGCGGGAGATATTACTAAAACAATATCGCTGTGGGTCGCTCTTAATGCTGTGTATATTGGCGGACGCGCGCTTGGAAATTCGCTTAGAGTTAAAACGGATGATTGGATGAAGTGCGCAAATCTGTGATTTTTAAGTTGATTTGTGAATTGTGATTTGTGACTTGTTACTTTTAAGTTGATTTGTAAAATCGCAAAGCATTTAACTTACGATTTGTGTTAGTTTATATAAACTTTTGTTTGCGTGCTCCGTGCAGACGTTTATACTCGATTTTATGGCAGATAATGATATGTGGCAGTCAAATAGAAAAGACTCAAACCGATTAAACAACGCTAACGCTAATGTTAGCTTGTTTGACAAGGTTCCTCCTCACGACGAAGACGCAGAAATGGCTGTTTTAGGCGGAATGCTAATGAGCAAAGACGCTATTGGCGAAGTTTCGCAAATCCTAGAAACGGCAGACTTTTACGTTCCAAAGCATCAAACAATTTACGACGCGATTATAAACCTATTTTCTGGGTCGCAACCAGTAGACGTTGTTTTAGTTGCAAACGAGCTTCTAAAAGACGAAAACTTAGAGAAAATTGGTGGAGCAGACTACTTGCATAGCCTTGTAGCATGCGTTCCTACAGCCGCAAACGCGCTATATTATGCGGATATTGTGCACAAAAATGCGATTTTGCGAAACGTGATTGCTGCTGGAACAAAGATTGCGCAAATGGGCTATTCGGCCACTGGAGACCAAGCGGAAGATGTTGTGAACCTTGCACAATCCGAAGTCTACGAGATGAGCTCGGGCAAAGTTCATCAGGATTATTCTGCTATTGGTCCTGTTGTGCAAGACGCTCTCGAACAGTTAGACAAGTTGCAAAGCAACGAGATTGAAAAAGGCGTTCCAACAGGCTTTAGAGACATTGACGATAGTACGCAAGGCTTGCAGCCAGGGCAAATGGTAGTCGTAGCTGGTAGGCCTGCAATGGGAAAGTCAACTCTTGGAATCGACTTTGCGCGTTCTGCAGCGTTGCATCACAATATGACAACAATAGTGTTCTCGCTAGAAATGAACAAATTGGAGCTTGCTCAAAGAATAATCGCAGCCGAAACGGATATTCCAATGACGGCAATGCATCGTGGAACTCCAGAAGACATTACAACCGATAGGTGGACTAAGCTAAACGCGTTTTGGTCAAAAATGAAGGATGCTCCGCTTTTTATAGACGACAGCCCAAATATGAGTCTTATGGAAATTCGCGCAAAATGTAGGCGATTAAAGCAGACTAACGACTTAAAGCTAGTTGTAATCGACTATTTGCAACTTATGACTTCGGGTAAAAGGGTTGAATCGAGGCAGCAAGAGGTCTCCGAGTTTTCGCGCGCGTTAAAGCTGCTTGCAAAAGAGTTAGAAGTGCCAGTTGTTGCACTAAGCCAGCTAAACCGAGGGCCAGAAATGCGAAACGATAAGAAGCCTCAGCTTTCGGATTTGCGCGAATCGGGTTCTATTGAGCAAGATGCAGACGTTGTGTTTCTTGTGCATAGGCCTGATTTTTACAACAAAGAAGATCGCCCTGGCGAAGCAGACATTATTATGGCAAAGCATCGTAATGGCCCTACAGGAACGTTTAATCTAGCTTTTCTTGGAGCAACATCTAAGTTTAAAGATATGCCGCAAGACTACCAGTCGCAATCATACGCGCAAGGGAACGATGCTGTTGGAGGCTATGATGGCCAGTCTGCTTGATGCTTTTATGCCTGCTGTAGGAAAGCTGGTTCGCGCGGTTTCTAGAGCATTGCACCACGGCGGAAGCGCTTTACCAGGCAAAGTTGTAGAAACGCTAGACCGTGGGTTTTTGGCTAGAACGCTAGGGAGTTTGCCTTACGGAGTTGTGCTAATTTCGGGAACTAATGGCAAAACCACTACGACTCGCATGGTTGCGTCTATGCTTAGAGATGCTGGATTGCGCGTGTTTACAAATCCTACGGGATCGAATTTTACGCGCGGAGTTGTTGCATCATTGGTGCAAGAAATGCCTGTTTTTGGTACAAAGTTGAATGCGGATATAGCTGTTTTAGAGCTTGATGAAGCTTACGCTGTGCATTTTGTAAATCAAATAAAGCCGCGCTATTCGCTTCTTCTAAACGTTATGCGAGATCAGTTAGATAGATTTGGCGAGATTGACACTACAGCTAAATTGTTGAGCAATGTTGCGCACGCAACTAAGCGAGTAGTTGTGTTAAATCGCGAAGATCCGCGAATTTCTGCGCTTTCTAAAGATGTTTTGCCGTCTTGTAAGGTAAAATATTTCGGTTTGGACGAATCGCTAAGAAGCATGTTTCCAACTGACGACGATTTGCATAGTGATTTGGGTTGCGATTTTAATGGCGATTCGCGTAATCTTCCGCATGCAGATGTTGTTTTGGCAAAAGTTGCAGATAATAAAGCCGATTTTTTGATTGATGGGCATAGAAAAACCACTAGCGTTAAGCTGCGAGGCGTGTATAACGTTTTTAACGCGGCTGCTGCGTCTACGATTGTGCGCGCTATTTTGGCAGATGCTGCTAAAAAAGATGCAACACTCGCAAAATTCGACGACGATGCGCTTATGGAAGCTATTTCTCGTGTAACGCCAGCATTTGGTCGAGGCGAAGTAATCGAAGTTAACGGCGCTCCTGTGGAGCTTGTTCTAGTGAAAAATCCTATTGGATTTAGACTTGCGCTCGCTTCGGATAAGCCTGCAAATCATGACACAATGATTGCGATTTGTGACGAATACGCGGATGGGCGAGACATGAGCTGGCTGTGGGACGTTGATTTTACATGCTTTAGTGGCACTGGAGTCACTTGTGTTTCTGGCACGCGCGCGTGGGATATGGCTTTGCGTTTACAATACGACAAAGTTGCCTCTAGAAATGTGAACACTGATTTAGAAGAAGATGTTAAAACCTTTGTAAATGGCGATTTTAGTAGTGATGCTAAAAATGCTAAGCGCATATATTGCACATACACTGCTATGCTTCGCGTGCGATCTACGTTGGGGCAAATCGCAAGCGTTAAAGACGTTGGAGTTGGAAAGTAGCAAGAAAGTAGTCATCATGAATGATATGAGTGATGTTAATTATATTAGTCAAGCGAATGCTACTAATAAAGCCGAAAATCGTGTATTAGATATTGTGTCGCTGTACCCGAAAGACATGAATATTTACGGCGACTACGGCAATGTGCTTACGATTATGCGTAGAGCGGAATTGTACGGTTACAAGCCTGTGCTTCACGAGTACAACGTTGGCGATGATTGGCCAAAGCGAGTAGATATGGTTCTTGGTGGCGGCGGTCAAGATCATGGTCAAAGTAGAGTTACGGATGATTTATTTGCGCGCGCGGGCGCGATTCGCGAGCTTGCAAAAAATGGCGTTCCAATGCTTATGATTTGCGGTCTTTACCAGCTTTTTGGAGAGTACTTTGAGACTATTGAAGGCCAAAAGCTTAAAGGCATAGGCATACTCGGAGAGCATACGGTTGGTCAAGACGTGCGCATGATTGGAAATCTTGTTGAGCATAGCCGCGATTTTGGAGATATTGTGGGATACGAGAACCATTCTGGTCGCACAAGTTTGGAGAGTGGTACGCAGCCACTCGGCTCAGTTGATGGCGAAAATTGCGGAAATAACGGCGAAGATCATACGGAAGGTGCGCGCAAATACAACGTTATCGGCACTTATATGCACGGATCAGTTTTGCCAAAAAATCCGCGTTTGTCTGACTTTTTAATTTGTACAGCTGCGCAGAATCGTTACGGAGAATTTGAGCCAAAGCAGACTAATGCTCAGCGTGCGGAGCTTGAAAAATTGGACGAATTAGCAGATCGCGCTCGCGAAGTGGCAGTAACTCGTCCGCGGTAAATGCATATAAGCGTATGCGTGATTTAATAGCGGTT
>QWCD01000101.1_pt1 | contig 34701 bp, 29 predicted proteins | sample 1972461 | NCBI WGS metagenome assembly QWCD01 (sample SAMN09866717, study PRJNA288562) | Human vaginal metagenome isolate term4_vaginal, whole genome shotgun... | isolation source: vagina | host: Homo sapiens | place: USA: California | reverse complement strand
TACGGCTTTAATATCTGCCAGGGCACTCGCTAAATCATTATGATCACACGCTATTTGTAATTTTGGTAAACTCATTGGTTCATTTCCTTTCATTTTGTATTTTGTGAGTATTATGGCGAACACTTGATTATTTTTTAGACATTAATTCACTTTGTTCTACTTTTTCTTTCACTTCTTTAGCGGACATTACATTTTGAACTCCAATAACGGTAACTCCTTGTTTAACCGCTTGATCAAACATATTTACAAAGTTAAGTGGTGTAAACACCACGTCGTAATTTCTAGCTGTACTTTTCCCTTCAGAAATAGACGTATGATGAATGGAAGTAATAGTAAAGCCTAATTCTTTCAACGCTTTTTCAGCACTTCTTTGTAACATTAAACTTGTCCCAGATCCATTCGCGCAAGATACTAAAACTCTCATCGTTTTCCCTCCTAATAACGATCGGCTCAATCTTTAAAAGACTGAGCCCTTCGATTTATTCTTAATTTTTTTGAAATTTTTCTTTGTATTGTTCATAATCGTCTACTTGCATGAAGTAGCCTTCAGGATTCCGACGATATTGTAATTGCGGTATAGCAAGTAAAATTGCAATAACCACTGCAATACCTGCAAAGCCTAACAACTTCATAATAATAGTGAATCCTGGCCATACGGTTGCCCAGTCAAGCATTCCTAAATATCCTCCAAATCTAGAGAGGCCAATCCAGGTAGCAAAAACAGCAGACCCTGCTACTTGAATAATTCCTGAGAAGAATGGTAAGACCAAAGCAGCCTTATACCCACCACGATTATTAGCAAATACACCGATTGCCGCATTGTCGAAGAAGACTGGAATAAATCCGGCAATAACAATTGTTGGAGATTTCAAGAGAATCAATAAGGTGATCATTAAGAATTGTCCGATAGCACCTGATAAGAATCCAATCGTAGAAGCGTTTGGTGACCCAAATGCAAAGGTTGCTGCAATATCGATTCCTGGTACAGCTCCTGGAAGAATAGTATTGGAAATTCCTTGGAAGGATTCTGTTAATTCTCCAACAAAGGTTCGTACCCCTAATTGCAAAATAGTAAGATAAACTGCAAAATTCAAACACGTTTCAACAATGTAGAAGAAAAAGTTTTTATCAGGTTTCAAAGCTTTTAACTGCACCAAATATGGTTTTCCTAACACAGCAAGAATAATTCCAAAGAAGAGTAACATTAAGATAGAAGTTGACACCATATTTTCATTGAAAATAGATAGCCAACCTGGAAGTTGAACATCCTCCATACGTTTCACTTCTTTACCATCTTTTGGCTTAAATTTCTCCGCCAATTTAGCAAAGAAAGTCAACCCAAACATTTGTTGGTGAGCAACCGCAAAGCCCCCACCATCCGTTAAGTCTTGGCAAATACCAATCGTTAAATTAGAACCTACTGCCCAATATAAACCAAGAATAATGGACATAATTACTAAAACTTGCCACCGTCCCATCATTGGGTAGCAAAATAACATTAACCAGAAAGCTGTAGAAGCTTGTTGTACTTGCACATTACCTGTTGTAAATAAAGCACGTAATTTTGTAATGCGATTAAAACGTACTACGATAATATTAACAATGAACGCAATTAACAATAAGAGCATGACATCCCCAAAAGTACGTCCAAAAGTAGGTTCTACCCCTTCAGTCACAGCATTTTGTCCAAAATATGGGTCAATAACCATCGCTGATAAATTAAAACGATCCTTTAATCCTACTAAGATCGGTCGGAAGTTTTTAACTAATCCACCAGAACCTACAGCCAGGATTAAATACCCACAAGTTGCTTTTAAAAATCCCGCTAAGCAGTCATACCAAGGTCGTTTTAATAGAATATATCCAATCAAAACAATGGTACCAATCATAAAAGCAGGTTGCGTTAAAATATTTTTGGCGAAGAATGTCCACAACCAAAATAGCCAAGTTGCAATTTGATCCATAATAATATAACCTCCTTTAAATTTTTGATTCCTCTAATAATTGTTGATAATCTTTTAATGAATGTGTCCTTTTAAGTTGTTCAACAAGTTCTTCATCCATTAATAAATCCATTAAATTTTGGATATTTTTCAAATGTTCATCTGAATTTTTAGCAGCTAACGTGAAGAATAAAGTAGCCTGATGTTTTTCTCCTGTTTTTTCATCCATAAAAGTCACTGGATCTTCAAATTTAGTAAAGCTAATCCCTGTTCCTAATACTCCTGGATTATCCGCCATGGCATGAGGCATAGCTATTCCTGGAACAATTACAATATAGGGGCCATTATCCTCAACACATTGAATAATAGCGTCCGCATATTGATCAGTTACTAAATGAGCTTCTTTAAGAGCTTGACAAGATATTCGAATGGCTTCTTGCCAAGTATCAGGTGTCTTAGGGGAGTAATGAATGAGACGATGGTCATAGAAATACTGGAGCATGAATTTACCCTACTTTCTTAATTTTTATAAGAAGGCATCGTAAGGAAGATCATTTTCATAATCGAAAGCGTCATGGAAGCCGCGATCATACATGTATTCGAAATGATCGGTATCTCCTGGATAATCGTAACGCCCCCCTACTTGCCAAACAAATGGTTGGAATTTATAATTCATCCGATCTTTACGATATTTCCAAAGATAAAGAATTTCTTTAGGATCTGCCATAAAGTTTGTCCAGATGTCATAGTGGGTAGGAATCACAACTTTAGCTTGTAAAGCTTCTCCAACTTTCAAAACATCTGAAGAGGTCAATTTATCTGTAATTCCTATTGGGTTTTCACCATAAGCCACACAAGCAATATCAACATCATATTCTTTCCCATGTTTTACATACATATTAGAATAATGAGAATCTCCTGCATGATAAACGGATCCACCTTCTGTTTTCACCAAGTAGTTCAAGGCGAGCTCATTCATATCCCGAACTGGTTTTCCTTTGAGAGATTCCTCAGGATCATCCACTGTAAGTAACATCGTCCGATCAAAAGACTCTAATCCAATCACCTCTACATCTTTGACTTTTACACTTTCATGTGGATGTAACACAACAATTCGATCTTCAGGAACACCCCAGCTTATCCATTTATCCGCAACATCTTGTGGACCAACAAAGATAGCATTTGGGCAGTTTTTAGTAACCACTGCAGCTGTTGTTTGATCCAAATGATCAGAATGAGAATGGGTGACACATAGAACATCAATATCCTTTACTTCAAAAGGATCAATAACAAATGGTTTGTTTCGACGATTTGGTTGTAAATTTCGAACGCCTGACATCCGCATCATTTGATGGCCTTTCTTCATTTGACCAGAACCAATCGTTTGCTTTCCTGTTTGATTCCACATATCGATCACAACATTTGTTCCATGATCAGATTTAATCCAAATTCCCATATTCCCTAGCCACCACATAGAGAGGGTCTTTTCTGGAACTTCAGCAGCGGCAATTTCTTCATTCAACCAAGTCCCCCATTCCGGGAAAGTATTCTTTAACCACATTTCCTTTGTGATTTCATTAATATTCTTTGCAAAATTTGCCATTTTTGTATTCCTCCTACTGGTTATTACCAATCTTTTTTATAATTTCATTATACGAACATTTAAAAGCGGTTTCAACAAACTTATATGTTCATTTTGAGCGATACGAATTTTTATTTGTTCACTATGTTCCTTATTTTGTCCATTTCGAACATTTAATGATATAATAATATTCGAAAAAATTGTCTCATTTTTTGTTATCAGGAGAAATTACATATGAAAAATTCAGCCAAAAACATCTATCGACGTCATGAATATATTGAAGCTCTTCTTCAAGAAGCAGATAAAAACAAATTATCCGTCACCGAGCTCGCTTCTCTTTGTGGCGTTTCTCTCATGACAATCCGTCGAGATCTATCTACCCTTGAAAATATGGGCATTGTTACTCGTTTTCACGGCTTTGCTTGTCTTAATCATCATTATAAATTCAAAGATAACTCCCCTATGAATTCCAATATTGAAAAAATTAAAATGTCAATTGGCCATATGGTAGCTAATTTCATTCACTCAGGAGATACTATCTTTATAAACACAAGTTCTACTGCGTTGTATACCTTAGATCATTTATCTAATAAATCAGTAGATATTATTACAAATAACCTTCGTATTCATGAACAAATTCACAAAAATTCTTTAAATCCTTCTTCTACAGTTCTTATAACAGGCGGTGAATTACGTTTACCTAAAGAAGCCTTAACCGGTTCCTTAGCTGAAGAAGCTGTTGGGAGAGTCATCAGTGATGTTGCGGTGATTGGTTGTTCAGGATTTAGTTTAAAAAACGGAATTACCACAAGTAACGCTAATGAATCCAAAATTAATCGAATCATGATTGAACAAACTCAAGGAAAAGTAATCGTTGTTGCGGACTATCGAAAAATTAATAACGACTCTTCTTTCTTTGTAGCAAATGCAGATTGCGTGGATATTCTAATAACGGACGAATTTTCAGATTGTGAAGCAATTAATGAAATGAAGAAAGCAGGTATGCAAGTTATTCAAGCTAATGTTGACTTTAATATTTCTAAAAAAAATACCCACTCTTCTCTTGTTCTAGATATCCACTAATTTTTATCACTAGAAGATTTGTCTGTTTTCAGCTATGATATTTTTATACTTGACATGAGGTGAAAGAATGAACAACCGTAAACAGCTCATCGAAGTGGCTCAGCTCTACTATTATCATCAAATGACGCAAAATGACATTGCTAAACAATGCGGAATTTCTCGTATCAAAGTTTCCAGAATGCTTCAACGCGCTCGTGATTTAGGAATTGCCTCCATTACGATTAACGATTCTCCCTCCTACGAACAACTAGAAAAGACATTAGAGGAATCTTTTGATTTACAAAAAGTCTTGATCTGCGATAATGTATCCAATGACGTTCGGGTTGATCTTGCTCAAAAAGCAGGTGGATATCTGAATTCTATTCTTCAACCAGGAGATATTGTTGCTGTGGGGTGGGGACGTACACTTGAAGAACTCTCTAAATATTGTTATGGCAATTTGGGAAAAGATACTATGTTTACTCCCCTTATAGGCGGGCATGGGGTGACAAATTTTAACGTGCACGCTAGTACGATTGCTAACCGTTTAGCAGAAAACTATATGGCTACTGCCTCTTCCTTGATGGCCCCAGCTTTTGCTCTCACCCAATCTGCTGCGAATATGTATCAAAATGACCCCACAATTAAACACACTCTCGGTCTGGCAAAAAAAGCTAATATTACCATTTTTAGCGTAGGAACTCCTACTGATGGCGATACAACAATCCAATCTACTGGCTACCTTTCGCCTAACGAAATTAATTTGATCCAATCCTCAAAAGCCGCTTGTGATATCGTTTCCATTATTTTCATCGATCCCATGGGCTATGAAATACTTCCTGAGCTCGCTCAACGCCGTATTTCTGTTTCTAGAGAAACTTTTGAAGGTATTGATAAAAAGATCTGTATCGCAGGTGGTAAAAAGAAACACCTCAGTATTTTTGCTGCTTTAAATGGTGGCTATTTTGATGAACTAGTCACTGACTTAGAAACTGCCCAATATCTCATTGCCCAAATATAAACGTAAAAGAAATCTCTATTTTTATTTCTGCTTCCAAAAGCCACTTTAAAAATAGAGATTTCTTTTACTATATCAACTTTTTAATCTTCAAACTTCTCTTTCACATAAGTTAAAAACTCTTCATGAATTTTAGGATAGGCCATAACCACATATTCTCTATCTAATAAGTTAAGCGATTCTCCTTTAAAATTAGTTACCTTAAATCCTAATAAATCAGCCATAATAACACTGACTGCATTATCCCAAGGAAAAAGATGATTCAAATAAAGCCCAGTTTGGCCTAAAGCAAATTGCCAAGCATCTAACCCTGCACATCCTGTTATTCTTAAACCTAAACTTTTTTGAGAGAATTCATACAAAGATAAAGCGTCATTCAAATCCAAAGCTTCTACACTCATTAAACTTTGTGCTAAACAGGTTTGTTTGCCTATAGGTTTTATAAAATGTCCATTCACAAAAACACCTTTTCCTTTAATAGCAATTAATAACTTTTTAGCACTAACCTCATAAATCATGCCCACTTGTCCCACTCCATTTTTAAAGTAGGACAACATCGTAACATAATTATCTGCCTGTTTAATATAATTCAGCGTGCCATCAATAGGATCCATAATCCACACAGAACCTTGTAAAGATTTTGCTTGTTCCCCCTGTTTTTCTTCTCCTAAAATTTTATGGGTAGGATAGACTTTTTTTATGGCCACCCGATAAAAATTTTCAATTTCTAAATCAATTGGTGTCACTAAATCCCTAAGTGAGGTTTTTTCTCGATAAGAAATTCCACTTTCCCTTGCTTTTTCTATACGCTGACCGGCTTGAATCACCCATGTTTTCATGTGCTCAATTAAATTTCTTTGCTCTGCATCCACCATCTACGCCTCTTTTCATAAAAAATAACTTAGGGAGACAAACTAAAGTTCTCCCTAAGTCATAAATGCTTACGCATGAATAGTAATTCCAGTTTGATACTTCTTATCATCTACGATAACAGATACCTTGTAAGTTCCTTCTAGACCTTCTTTAGAAACTGCTGTTCGAGTATCTCTATCATCTCCTGGTAAGAAAGTTCCCGTGCACATCGCTCCGCGTTTGCCCTTCGATGTTGAAATAAAGTAACGCCGTGTTTCCTTTTCCCCTTCTAGTACGAGAAGAACCATTTGCCCAGATTCAAATTTCGCATAGAAAGTAAACATATCCATTTCATCAACGATTCTTCCTTCACAACTCTTTGGTAAATCTTCTCCCGTTTCCTCACATGGGATATCTAAATCAATTTGTGACGTAATTCCAAGGCTGCCTTGAATGGTCCCTCGTCCCAAAGATAAATTATTGCCTGCTTTAGCATATAGTGGCATCTTCGTTGCTCGATAATAATTAGAGGCTACGCGTAATTCCAATTCTTTTTTGCCGTTAGCAACTTCAACTGTAATAGCTTCCATTTTGGCATTTGGATCATCCAAAGCTGCAAATGGTCCTAAATCTTCAGAAGGATTTCCTTCTCCATCATAAGCAATCCCACCCGAGTGAATCAAATAATGTCCTTCATTATAGTAGGTCGTATTACAAATGTAAGGAGAAAAGAATTCTGAACCACGTTCTTTTCCGTATTGCCAAATTTGCTCAATTTCCATTGTATCGGTATCAATGCGATATTTCACACCCCGACTATAAGAATCTTTAGCTGCTAAATAGTTTTCTTTCTTGGAACTTCCATAATGGTGGATGGGGTAATGGAAACCGCATGTTGTTCATACGGCCATTCGAATTTGTCCCCTTTTGGTTTGAAAATATAAGAATGATATTCTTCTGGCCATCCTTCTGGATCAGAAATAATCCAATTCAATTTTTCAGTATCAAAATCAATATTCACCATTGCATTGATATGGCGTCCAGATAATGTGATAGAGTGAGTATTTTCATCGTACCAAACCGCATTACAATGGAACCAATCTTCATCAGACCAAGACCCCGATTTAGAAGCGCCTGGACGGATGAAATTCCGATAATTAATGTGCCGTTTTTCATGACCGGTAACTCCATCAATCACAAGTAATTGATCTTCCACTGTCCCATTTTCAATGTCACAACTTAAAGCCAAGAAATCTCCGTTTGGTAAACGTACTTGATCATGATGATAGCCTCTTGGTACACGAACTTCTCGATAAATTTTACCTACTGGACTGAATTCATAAAGTCCAGATACAAAGTATGGCATCCGAATAACACGTTCCGATCCCATAATGAGATTTCCGTTCTTTTGACGTTTAATATCCCATGCCATAGGCACGGTTAAAGCCATTCGTACATCTCCAGCAGAATCCACTGCCATAGCTAAGTCAGAAATAGCTGGTCCCATCATTAACACATTATCTTGCATATAGGCTGGCGTGGTTTCCATCGATTCAACTAAAGAATCTTGTTTGACAGCTTCTGTCTGAATCGTAACGGTTACTTTTTCATCATACTTTTGCCAAGGATAAATTTCAATTTGATTTTCATAATCACTATACAAACCAATAATCGGTAGCACATGTTCCTTAGCACGACCAAAACTGTGATAAAAATCTTGTTCTTTCTTTTTTCCTTTAACCCGAACGGTAATGGCCGTTTCTTCTTCTGTTTCAAATAAGATCACAGCAGCTAAAGGATTAATAAGATAGGGATTCACTTTAATTAAAGGATCCTCCATCGTATAGTGTCCTTGGTGAAATTCTTCTAGCATTAATTCTTCAGATTTTGCTTGTTGTTCGATTAAATGTTGTTTATATTCATAAGTAACGGTCATGGTTATGCCTCCTCAATCATTTTAATGATGACAGGTTTTTGTTGTAAACCTGATTTCCGATTAACTTCTTTTCCATTTTTTAACACAATTAAAGTCGGATATCCTTCTACTTGATATTCACAGACTAAACTTGCATTTTCTTCAAAAGGAATTTTAATGATTTTTACCTGATCTCCCATTGTTTTTTCAATATCTTGTAAAATAAAAGCTAACATTTTGCAAGGTCCACATGTTTTAGAATAGAAATCTAATAACACCACACCTTTTTTAATATCTGTATCAAATTCTTCTTGAACAAAATCTTTTAACATTTTTCTCTCTCCTTTTATTTTTTAGTAGCTTAATATTTACCTTGTGCACATAATTTCTTTAAATAATTACTTGCTTCTTGAGCAGCCGTTGCCCCATCTGATATAGCGGTAACAATTTGACGAAGGAATTTAGAATTACTGTCTCCTGCTCCATAAATTCCTGGCCATTTCGTTTCCATATGATCATTATGTTCGATGTAGCCATGTGATTCCGTAATGCCTAAATTTTGAACAAATTCAGTACTTGGAACGGCTCCTATATACTCAAATACCCCATCACACGGAATCAATTGTTCGTTTTCTCCCGTTTCTTTATCACAGAAACGAACGCCCGCCATACTTCCATCTTCTTTAATCTCAAAAGCTGTCACTTTTTTATAAGGATAAACTGTAACATTTTCTAAGGAGCGAAGGTAATCACAGGAAGTAGGGTCCGCCGTTAAATCAAAATCTGTAACTATTGTCAAAGAATTCACAATTCCTGCTAAATAAGTGCCTTCATCAACTGCTGAATTGCCCCCTCCAATGATCACTACATCTTTCCCTGCGTACTTAGCTCCATCACAAATGGCGCACCAAGAAATAGCAGTTCCCTTTAAGGCTTCTTCTCCTGAAATAGCTAATTCTCTCGGCCGTGTACCTGTGGCAATAATTACTGTTGGTGTTTCTACCAGACTGTCATCTTCTTTGAAATGAATCACCCGTTGAACTTCATCTTTGATTTCAATCTCTTTTACCGTTTTATAATCAAAATGAACACCCAAATCTTGACAGTGTGTAAACATTTGCATACAAAGCTCTGCCCCATTAATTTTAGGAAGACCTGGATAGTTATCAACTTCATTCGTATTAATCACTTGTCCACCTGGTGCTAATTTATCTACCATTAAAACAGACAGATTTGCTCTTACGCCATAAATAGCAGCTGTCATACCTGCTGGCCCTGCTCCAATTACTACTAAATCATATTGTTTCATTGCCAAATTCCTTTCCTCGTTGTCCCTAACTCACATTCTGTAAGGGATTTCTTTTAACATGTTCATCGTATCACAATAGATATAGATTGAACCCCCTTTGATTTGTTATACTTAAATTACAGATTGTTATTGTGGGCAATTTCTCAAGATCACTCTTGATTGACTCTATCAGAAAGGAAAATATCATGCTTATTGACTATCGCTACACCACATTTTTAGAAGTGGCTAAACAACTCAACTATACCAAAGCTGCACAACGGCTTAATTTATCCCAACCTGCTGTCACAAAACATATCAAATTTATTGAAGACGAACTGCAAGTCAAACTCTTCTATTATCACAATCGCATCTTAAAACTTACCGTTCAGGGACAAATTCTCTTAGACAGTTTACTTAAAATTAATCTCGAAAGCCAAAAATTAAAAGACGAACTTCATGCAGAATATACTCAAAAAATTGACTTAACGGTAGGGGCTTGTCAAGTCATCGGACACTACTATATCCCTAAACAAACCGGAATGATTAAAAAGCCAACTACCTACAATATCAATTTCTTCACAAGCAATACTTCCACGATTTTAAAATACTTAGAATCTGGGCAAATTGATCTGGCTTTAATCACTGCGCAATCTTACAATGCTTATGAGCATGAGGAAAATTTACGCGCGATTCCTTTTTCTGTCGATCAACTTGTTCTTGCTTGTTCCCCCAAGCATCCTTGCGCCAATCAAGAGGTTTCTTTCGAGATCTTAGAAAAAGAACGCTTTTTATGTCGAGAAACGGGATCTATGACGAAACAAATCATCGATAATTATTTTCAAACGCAAAAAATTGATTTTTATAAAAAAAGCCGTAATTTTCGCGTAATGAATGATATTGAAATCATTAAAAAAATTATTCGTCAAAATAAAGGCATTGGCTTTTTATATCAAGAAAGTATCAATGATGAACTGAATCATCATGAATTAGCTGAAATTCATTTAACGCACTTTAATCGTTCTCTTTATTACTATCTCATCTACTCTACTCACACTGTCCCTGAAAACCACGTAGAAGCTTTTCTTAATCTTCTCACTGTCAACCCCGCTTAACGCATTCTTTTTACAGGCGCACGAAATTTTCATTTATTATATTTTTGAATATTTAATTTCCAAAGCGTTATTGGGTGAATACACTTTTTCTTTCTATAATGTGAATAAAAGAACAAGTTACCACATAGTTATAGAAAGAAGGCCTATTCATGTCTTTATTAACCACAATCCTTATTCTTATTGGTAAAATAGCCAACCTCACCATGCCTATATTTATATTTTTAATGGTGTTTAACGCAGCTCTTATTGAAACGCCTCAATCCCTCTTGTTTACTGCTAAACAAAATTGGAAATACTTTGTTCGCATGATTATTGTCAATAATTGTTTCATTCCGGCTTTATTTTGGCTCATCCTCTCCGTGTTACCCATGAATCCTTCCTATAAGTTAGGTATTCTTCTCTATTTTTTCACAGCGGGAGGGCCCTTTGTTCTCAGTCTTATTGACTCTTCTCATCTTAAAACGAGTTTAGGGACATCTGGACTTATTATCCTATTAATGGCCACCATGCTTCTCTTTCCTTTTCAACTGACTTTCATCGCTAAGGGAGCAAGTATCACTTTACAGCAAATCTTTATCGTTCTTTTAAAAACTGCAATTATTCCTTTGATCGCCGGCTTACTGATGAAACAATTTTTATCTTTTTTAACCAGTACACTTTTTCCTTTTCTAAAAATAGCTCAAAAATGGACTACCAATATTGTCATCTATGGAATGATGGTTGCTTATCTTCCCACGATTTTCGAGATGGTCACAAATGGAGCACTTTTTGCCTTGCTATTAGGCTCTACTTTTATAGGTATTTCCTTTTTCATCGGCTACCTCTTTGAAATCAAAAACGCTGATGACACTGCAAAATTTACAGCGGCCTTTATGGCAGGGCAAAGAAATGCTGGCATTGCTTTAATTGTTGCAGCCTCTAATTTAAAAGATCCTGCTCTATTATCCCTGGTGATTATTATTAGTTCTATTGGGATGATTGAATTAAAATTATTTACGAAGTGGGTCACTCGTCAAATAAACTCTAACGCTTCATAAAAATGTTCACTTTCTTACAGAAAGCCTCAAACTCTCATTGTTTGAGGCTTTTTTGTCTCTATCTATTGCTTCATGTTCATTTTTTTAAAAATTTTCCTTGCAAAATAAATATGATGCATTATATACTTTATGTGCCGCACTATTATTTTTAAGGAGGATATTTCATGCAACCATTTATCTATGCATTCAGTGAAGGAAACGCCAAAATGCGTGAAACACTCGGTGGCAAAGGAGCCAATTTGGCAGAAATGACTCGCCTAGGCTTTCCAGTCCCTAAAGGTTTCACCATTACCACCCATGCCTGTTTAGATTATCTTTCTCACCTGGAAGAAACAGGAGAAGATCATCTCAAATCAGAATTAACAGAACAAATTGACAAAGCCATCACTCACTTAGAAGAGACCAGTCACAAAAAATTCTCAGATTCTAAAAATCTTTTATTAGTTTCTGTTCGTTCAGGTGCTCCCGAATCTATGCCTGGGATGATGGATACAATCCTAAACGCAGGACTTAACGATCAAAACGTTAATATTCTAGCTAAAATTACCCAAGATGAACGTTTTGCTTACGACTGCTATCGCCGTCTTCTCCAAATGTATGGAAATGTTGTCTATGAAATGGACAGCCAACTTTTTGAAGACATTTTAAAACAAGAGAAGACTCAAGCTCAGGTTAAATTTGATTATGAACTCGATCTACAAGCTCTTAAACGCATTGTTGAAGCCTTTAAAGAGCTTTACCTCAAAGAATTAGGTTTTCCTTTCCCTCAAGAAGTGAAAATTCAACTCACCGATGCCATTAAAGCCGTCTTCAAATCCTGGAATAATCACCGTGCAAAAGTTTATCGTCGGATCAATCATATCTCTGATCAACTTGGCACTGCCGTTAACATTCAAGAAATGGTCTTTGGGAATAGTGGCACTACTTCAGGAACAGGAGTTCTCTTTACCCGCAATCCTGCAACTGGTGAAAACAAGTTATTTGGAGAATATCTCAAAAATGCACAAGGCGAAGATGTAGTCGCAGGAATTCGTACCCCTTCTGTGATTGAAGATTTAAAAACAGAAATGCCTGAAATCTATTCTCAAATCCATACTCTCGCCCATCAACTCGAGAGTTACTACCATAACATGCAAGATATTGAATTTACGATCGAAAAAGGAAAACTCTTTTTCCTCCAAACACGTAACGGAAAACGAACAGCTAAAGCTGCCGTAAAAATCGCTGTAGATATGGTGCAAGAGGGTCTCATTTCTAAAGAAGAAGCTATTCTTCAAGTCGATCCCGAAATGCTTCATCAACTTCTTCACCCAACCTTTGCTCCTCAATCTCTCAAAGAAGCAACTCTTTTAAGCGCAGCAGGCCTAGCTGCAAGCCCTGGAGCAGCAAGCGGAGAAATTGTCTTTACCGCAGATCAAGCGAAAGCTTGGACAGAAGCAGGCAAAAAAGTAATCCTTGTACGTAATGAAACCTCTCCTGAAGACATTGAAGGCATGCACGCAGCTGCCGCTATTTTGACTTGTCATGGAGGTATGACCTCTCACGCTGCTGTCGTAGCTCGTGGTATGGGTAAGTGCTGTGTCAGTGGTTGTTCAGACTTTAGCGTCAATGAAAAAGAGAAAACTCTCCTTACTCCACAAGGCATCCTGCACGAAGGGGATCTTATTTCTGTTGATGGCTCTACTGGACGGGTTTATCTCGGACAAGTAGCCACTACTCCCGCAATCTCTGATGAATCTTATCAAACCTTGATGACCTGGGCTAAAGAAAAAAGTCGCCTCACAGTTCGAATGAATGCTGAAACTCCTACAGATATTCAAACAGGTTTCAAATTTGAAGCAAAAGGAATTGGATTAGTAAGAACAGAGCATATGTTCTTTAAACCAGAACGTCTTCGTGAAATTCGTCGGTTTATTCTCTCAGCCTCTGATGAAGAACAGCAACAAGCTTTGGATACCATTCGAGACTATCAAGCCGAAGATTTTGAACAAATTTTCAAACTTTGCCAAAATGCTCCAGCCGTTATTCGTTTATTAGATCCTCCTTTACACGAATTTCTTCCTCACTCCGATGAAGAAATTCAACAAGTTGCTACGGATCAAAACATTTCTACCAAAGAAGTCCGCACTCGTCTTCACCAATTACAAGAAGTTAACCCTATGTTAGGGCATAGGGGTTGCCGTTTAGCCATCACCTTCCCTAACCTTTACGATATGCAAGTCGAAGCTATTTTAAAAGGAGCTCTTGTAGTGAAAGAAAAGGGATTAACTCCACAAGTCGAAATCATGATTCCTTTAGTAGGACTCAAAGAAGAACTTCATCCTATCCGCACCCGCTTGGAACTTCTCATTCAAAACTTTTTAAAACAGCATCAAGTGACAATTCCTTATATTATTGGTACAATGATAGAGATTCCGAGAGCGTGCTTTATCAGCGATCAGCTCGCTAAGGAAGCTGATTTCTTCAGCTTTGGGACGAACGACTTAACTCAAATGACTTTTGGTTTTTCACGAGACGATGCTGGAAAATTTATCAACCAATACCTTGAACAAGGCGTGTTAAAACGTGATCCTTTCCAAACCTTAGATAAAGAAGGTGTCGGTCGTTTAATTCAGATTGCTTGTGAAAAAGCCCGCCCAGCTAATCCAAACCTTAAAATCGGTGTCTGTGGAGAACTAGGAGGAGATCCCGATTCTATCGCCTTCTTCGATGAAATCGGTCTAGACTACGTCTCCTGTTCCCCTTACCGTGTGCCTGTTGCACAATTAGCAGCTGCTCAATCGGCTATTCGTTTAGCCCAATAACCGATTTTCTGGGAATTGGATATGCCATAAACGAGTAAGAAGAGAAGGATATGTATGCATTTTACTGACAGACAAAAAGAAATCATTGCGATCGTCAAACAATATGAGCCTATTCCAGGAGATGCGATCGCCAAACACTTTGGCTTAACTAAGTCGACTTTAAGAAGTGACTTAGCTATTCTGACCATGACTGGAATCCTTGATGCCCGTCCAAAAGTTGGTTATTTTTATACAGGATTAGACTTTCAGCCTCTGCTAGCAGATCAATTTCGGTCAATGACAGTTTCTGATCTCATGGCTAGTCCTATCAATATCTCTGCAAAAACAACTGTCTATGAAGCGATTACCACTATGTTTCTCTACGACAACGGCTCTCTTTACGTGACAGAAGACGACAGTCAACGCTTACTGGGCCTTATCTCTCGCAAGGATCTTTTGCGAAGTGTGGCTACCCATGGTAATCCTAATGAAGTCGCCGTAGCTTTGATTATGACACGAATGCCTAATATTATTGTGGTCACCCCCCAAACCCCTTTACTAGAAGCGGGGCAATTATTAGTCGACCATCGTGTGGATTCTTTACCTGTTGTCAATAATTTAGAAGATCAGCAAGTACTCGGCAAATTAACCAAAACCCATCTTGTAGATTGCTTTGTACGTGCGCTAGTGAGTGAGGAGAATTTATGACTTTAGAAAAAGAACAACTGTTTTTCTTGATTTCTGATGCTGTTGGCGACACGGCTCGGCAAGTCACCCATGCGGCCCTTGCTCAATATACTGGCCGTTTAAGAGCAAAAGTTCGCCGATTTCCGTTTGTCAACTCGACAAAAGAATTAGAACAAATTTTAAACGATGCTAAAAATGAAAATGCTATCGTTGCAGCTACTTTTGTCAATAAAAATTTAGATCAATTTGCAAAAGCGTATGCACAAAAGAACCACTTAGAATATGTGAACTATCTCAGTAAGATCCTTGAATCTATTACTCGAGTGACTGAGCTTGCTCCTCGAGGAGAAGCAGGAACTATTCGTCAAGTGAATGATCAGTACATGCATCGTATGTCTGCGGTGGAATTTGCGATTAAGTGTGACGATGGCAACAATACACAAAAAGGGCTCGTTCAAGCAGATATTGTTATCCTAGGGGTATCTCGTTCATCCAAAACTCCCCTCTCTCTCTACCTCGCTAATCGTGGATACTTAGTAGCTAATTATCCGTTGATTCCAGAAGTGCAACTTCCTGAAATTCTTTCCAACGTTCCTGCTCATAAAATTTTTGGCCTATTGGCTTCACCTGCATACATTCAAAATATACGTACCAACCGTTTGAAATATCTTGGTTTGACTCAAGAAGCTAAATATTGCCAATTAGAACGTATCCAACAAGAAATTCATTATGCTCAAGAACTTTATCATACCTTGAAAGCTCAAGTTATTGATATTGAATACAAGTCTATTGAAGAAACGGGCGCTGAAATTATTGAGTTTTTACAAGATCACGCAGATAATCTCTCTTTTAATTGATAAAATTCTCTGCTCATCTTCTCACTAAAAACTGAACAAAATACACCCAAAAGGTCAAGTAAATTTTTGCTTGGCCTTTTTTGTTTTCTCCTGTAAAAGGTGGAAAGAGAGCTTTTCAATCCCTGTGATTTCCTTTACAATTAAAAAAGATAATAAAGTGAGGAATTATTATGAAGGCAATCTATTTACTCAGTTTCCCTCTTTTTTGTTTACTCTTTGGATGCCAACATGCCACACCAAATGCGGCTTTTATTGAAAAAATAGAAAAACAAAGTCAAAACATCCAGCAATTTGAAGAGAGAGCATCACTGAATCAACAATTTACAAACGAAAAATGGAATCATAATCAGCAACACTGGCTCCTTTGTTTCGATCAAGATAAAGGCCTCGAAGGCAAGCGGATAACAAGTAGCGAAGAACACCCTTCTACCCTTCTTCGGGTAAAAAGTCAGCCTGACACCACTTTTTTTGCAGAAAATGACCAAAAGTGGCAAATTACTACCCATCCTCAGTCTCAAATTGAAGCAGTTTATCCCTTGACTTATCGGCAATTTATTGACTTATTTAAGACTTTAGATTCTCAAGGACAATGGTTACACACTCCGACTGAGAGTACTTGGCAATTTCAAGGGAAAAATAAAAGTCTACACAGCCTACTCAATACATTAACAGAAAAAGATTATATCTCAGATGTCATTCATACCCTTCATTTCTCCTTTAATCGAAAAACAGGATACCTGACACATATTACATGGCAAGCTCAAGGAACGGAACGATTATCTAACCAGCCCTTAACTACTCACTTCGAACTTCAATTTTCGGGTATCAACCAACTCCACCTCCCCAATAGTTTTGCAAACCTAACACCAATAGAGCGACAAGAAGCCTCTACTCTTTAAAAGAAAGGGACATCTATGAAACCTTATACCCTAAGCCTATTTTTTGCCTTATTTGCTTGTTTAATAAGTGGGTACTCCCTCTATCGATTACACCACAATCCCCCCTTATCACATCAAAAATACCGACAATTAAAAATTCTTTTTTGGATATGCCTCCTTTTGGCTATTCTTTGTGCTCAATTGGCAAAATAAAAACGGTGAGAAAGACCTTTTCGGATCTACTCACCGTTTTTATTTAATATTTCTTTAAAGGACGAATTCTGTCAAACACTTGTCGATTCTTTTCTAGTTTATCTTGATTCCCATAAACCACAACCTGCGCCTCAGAAAGCATTCGATCAATCCTTTCCGCAATCATTTCAACCTGTTCAGGCGTTGTCGCTAATAATTCTTTCAATTCTCGATGACAGTCTTCAACAGTCACCCCTTTAAAGTAACGTTTCAACGTTATCTCATTCACATTTTTAGCTGCATAAGGGTATTGATAACGCGTAACTGCTCCTAAGATAAATTGATCGACCTCTTCTTGCGTCAAGTGAAGGTCTCTCACCGCATGGCCGACTCCCTTGTAAGCTTCTAAGGTTTGATTCAAATGCGAGTCTCGATAAGAATAAGCAAAAACTTCTCCTGTCGGAAGGAGAGATAAGCCTCCTCCATAAGCTCCTCCTTGAACACGAATTCGTTCATGGAGAATCTCATTAGAAATAATATTTCCAACAACTGGCAAATGCCCATTGAAACGTTCTCCTGGCTTCAGAAGGCGTCCCCCCTGGACAACATATTGAACTTGTGAATTAGATATAATTCCTTCATTTCCTCTAGAAGCCGTCTCAACTTCCATTGGACGATACACTTGCACTTGAGTCACTTGCCCTAAACCCTCTAAAAATTCTTCTACATCCGCAATAAGCTCTTCCTTACCTTCCTCATCTGAACACAAGGTCACTACGCACTGATTAGGCTGACAGAGCGTTTTGGAAAAGCTCTGCCATTGAGTCTTAAAGTCTTCATACTGCATCTCAAAATTCGCTAAGAATTCACACAAAGCATCGTAATAAGCCAATCCCGATAGCGAATTTCCGCATGCTTTAGCTTCGGAATATTGGCTAGCTAATTCTCCAATGGCCAACTGATGGCCCGATTGGTCGAACCGTTCTTCTAAGTCTGCTTTCACACGTTTAAGAATATTTCGAATGCGTTCTTTATCCTCAAAAAGCGTTTGTGTTAAAATCTCTCGAATGAGGGTTAAAGCTTGGGAGGTTTGAGAAGTCAATGTTGATAAATGAACCATAAACTGCAAAGTGTAGCGATTCGAATCTTTTTGATTAACAAAAACTTGTGGTACAAATCGAACCCCTTTCGCCACTTTGGCTAAATTCACTTCCAAATCCGAAAAATCACGTTGTTCTGTCGATAAACTCGCCAAAAGAATACTCCAATGTTTTAAAGCTGAAAGATCTTTCACTGATAAACTGGTTACAGGGAAGCTAAACGTCAAATAATGGATTCCTCCACACGTTTCTGGATGAAAAAATCCTGTTTGTCCTGAAGAGAAAGAAATTTCTTCATATGTAGGATTTACCACCCACTCAGAGATGTCGGATTTTTTTAACTGGGGCAATTTTTGAAGATCTTCCGTTCGATCTGGCCTTTGTTGATACCGTAATCGTCCCTTATTTTCTTCCAATAATTGTTCTAATTCTAAGGACGTCATTGCCTCTTTTTCCTGAGCTAATTGTTGAGCAAGTTTGTAGTCTAAGTTTTTGTGATAGTCCTGTTTGGGTTCATGAACAAGGACTAATCGACTCTTAAAGTGAACTAATCGATCCAAAATCACTTGTTCAATCCTATCACCTTCTAAATACTGCTTTAAATTTTCAATCTGCCGATTATACTGTAGACACTTCAACGGATCTTTTTGATACCTCCAAGCAGACATTAATTGAATAAAAGTAGTAACCCCGCGTTCTGCTCCGCCCATTTCTCTTAAAGAAAATTCCATTTGTTGAAGGCAAGCTTTCAATAAATCGCGATCTAATCCTTCATGAGCTACTCGCTTTAAAGTCTCCTCAATTACTGCTATAATATCATCTGCTCGTCGACTGTCTACCTTTTCCAATAATAGCGAAAAATCTTGATAATAAGTTTCAGATGCATAAATCGAGACTTCTTGACAATAACCACCGTCCACCAAAGCTTGATGAAGAGGTGAAGATTCTCCCTCTACTAAAGCAGTCATTAACCATTGATAGAGATAAATTTCTTCTAAAGAATCCCCCTTCGCAAAAGGAATATGATAACTTAAATAAGAATCTTTTTCAGTCGTCATGGCTTCGTCTCCATCAAAGAAAAGTATTTGTCTTCGATCTCCTTCAGGAACAGGAGGACAATTTAGCCGAATAGGTGTCCCTTCATCTTGAAAGTGGCTGAAAAAATCTTGATCGATTTGACTTAAAGCTTTATCTATATCAATCTTGCCATATAAAACTGTTATGGCGTTATTAGGCCGATAATGCTTCCGGTGAAAAGCCAAAAAATCTTCATAAGTTAACTGTGACATTGCATAAGGATATCCTCCAGACTCATAAGCCACAGTAGACCCTTGGTGAAAAGTCTCATCGATTTGCTGCATCACTTCACGATCAGGAGAGGAGTACACCCCTCGCATTTCATTATAAACAATCCCATTTAAAGTGATGTCCTCTTCTGGGGCATATAGTTCTCTATGATAACCTTCTTGTTGGAAAACATATTTCTCTTGATACATCTTCGGAAAGAAAACAGCATCCAGATAAATATCCATTAAATGATGAAAATCTTCCTCATTCATCGACGCTACAGGAAAAAGAGTCATATCTTGATACGTCATTGCATTTAAAAACGTATTCATAGATTGCTTAACCATTCCCATAAAAGGATCTTTGAGCGGATACTTTCTGGAACCCGATAAGACAGCGTGTTCCACAATATGGGCTACACCTGTCGAATCCGTAGGCGGCGTTAAAAATCCAATGCCAAACGCCCGATTTTCATCTTCATTTTTCAACCAAATGACTCTTCCCCCTGATTTGTCATGATGATATTCCAAAACCTCCATATCCTGTTCAGGAATTTTTAAAGATCTCACTTGTTGAAATCCTGCTATTTTTTGCTGCATACCTTCTACTCCTTTATAAGATGTTACAATGATTATAACAAACTTTACCTCCAAGCTTAAAGAAGGTCCTTTTCTTTAAGCTTTTGAAAGGAAGACTCATCAATGATTCATTACTATCACAATACCGATACTTTGAAAATGGGCATAACTTTACGCGATCTAACTCTCCCCGATCAAGGGAATATGGGAATTGTTGCTCCCCAAACCCGAACAGACGTTTTAAAAAACCGCCACATTTTTTTGAAGGCTCTTAATCTGACTCCCTCTCATTATGTTCAAGCCCATCAAACACATTCCAAACACTGCGTTCAAGTCACCCAAGCAGACGGGGGAAGGGGATTCTTTGATCCTTCAACCGCCTTCGATCAAACGGATGCTTTATACACCCTAGAACCCGACCTCCTTTTAGCTATTTTCACAGCAGATTGCGTGCCCCTTTTATTCTATGATGAAGAGAGTCCCCTCATCGGTGCGATTCATTCAGGCTGGCGAGGGACCGTTCAAAATATCACACAAGCTACTTTTTCTACTATTTTTGACAGACATCCTCATCTCAAACCCGATACCTTTCACGTCCAACTAGGGCCTTCCCTCTCCCCACTTCATTTCGAAGTAGACCAAGATGTTTATGAACAGTTTAAAGGGTTAAATGAGGCCTCAGATTGCATCAGCTATGATTCTACCCGCAAGAAATGGCATATCGATAATCGTCGAGTGGTCAAAAACCAATGCCTAAAAGCAGGCATCTTAGAAGAAAATATTCGGCTCTATCCTTTAGATACTTATGAAAGCCCCTATGGTTTTTCTTATCGTAAAAATCATACTCCCCGCCGACATCTTCATTTCATTTGGAGAAAATAATTTACACCCTAAGTAGGTTTACAAAATTTCCTCTTGTTTCTTATCCTCAAATATGTTTAAATAGTTCTAAACTCAATACAGTCCATAAATGAGCCATGTTCATAAGAAAAGATGCACAGAGAGAATCCGGTTGCTGAAAGGATTACATCGTCCTCTCATGAATTCTTCTCATTGGATTTGCACTGTAATGGTGCAACGTTACTATTCACGTTACAGAAAGAAAGGTTTAGCCTATTTTTGGGTTAAACAAAAATTGGTGGAACCACGATACGTCGTCCGATGACTTCAAAAAGTCATCGGATTTTTTTATTTTAAAGGAGTGAACACTATGTTCAAAAAAGATTGGGGATTAATCCCTCGTTTGTTTGTAGCTATTCTTTTAGGCAACTTAGTTGGTAAATTTTCTTTTTTACCTTCCTTTGTTCTAAGAATCCCCGTCACTTTTTCTAATATTTTTAGTCAATTATTGGCCTTTATCATTCCAATGATGATCATTGCCTTTGTGGTGGACGGTTTATCGAAACTCTCCGCTCATTCCGGCAAAATGTTGGGGGTTCTTGTAGGGATTTCCTATACTTCCTTAGTGACAGCAGCTATTATTGCCTATACTGTAGGCTCTTTCTTATTCCCTTATTTTACAGGACATATTCAGCTTCAAGATATCGAAAAGACCGCCTCTCTTCAATCTTTACTAGCTATTAAAATTACACCTTTCGTTGGAGTGACTGAAGCTATTCTTTTTTCTTTTGTCGTAGGAATTTCTCTAGCTGTTTTAAATCGAAAACAAGCCGCTTCTTATCTAGCTCACGTTTTTTCTGATTTTGAAAAGGTGATTCATCTCGTCCTTGAAAAATTTGTGATTCCTCTCTTGCCTTTCTACATTTTTGGAAATTTTGTTAATCTCTCTTATTCCGGTGGACTTAGCCGCATATTTAAAATTTTCGGAGCTGTTTGGTTAACGATTTTAGTGCTTCATTTTACTTATTTGGCTTGGTTAATTTTTCTCGGTTCGCGTTTTTCTAAACAGCCTTTCCTATCCGTTATGAAAAAAAGCCTTCCCGCTTATTTAACGGCCTTTGGCTCACAATCTTCAGCAGTATCTATTCCAATCAATATCACCTGCGCTCAAGAGAACGGAATTTCTAAATCTGTATCTGAATTCATGTTTCCGATCACAGGATCTATGCATATGCCAGGATCTGTTCTAACCATCACTTCCTATCTCACCGCTATTTTAATGATTAACGGCATGGATCATTCTTTATCCGTAATGATTCCCTTTATTTTAACCTTTGCCTTAGCTATGACAGCAGCACCAGGTGTTCCAGGAGGCGCAGTCATGACAGCCCTTCCTTATCTTGGCTTAGTAGGTATAGATCCATCAGGCACGATGGCTTCCCTACTCATCACTCTCTATCTTTTACAAGATTCTTTTGGGACTTCCATTAACGTTACGAGTGACCAAGGGATTGCTCCATTACTGGATGTCTATTACCAACATAATTCCTCACTTTAAATAAAAAAGCCGTCCCCTACCAGGGAACGGCTTTTTTTTAATTCTTTCAATCGCCCAATTAAAAACCATTCAGACATCTCATTAACCTGAGGTCTGAATGGTTTATTTTTTATAATGATGATGCTAAAATCTGTCGTCCCAAGTACGTACAAACTACAAGAAGTGCCTTAGTCATCACTTGTCTTTGCGTATAAGGAAGGACACAGCTATTTAAGGAACGTGTACAGATATTATTGCTATGGTCTTTCCTCACATCCCTACGCAAGTTTTAACTTTATCAGGTTCAAAGAGTCCAGGTTTCCCTATCTCAGCTAAAGCACCTCTTGTGAGCATACATCTATTATAACTAAAATTTCTTGTGATCACAAGACCCGTTTATTTTTTATAAAGCTTCAGTTACAAAACTTTGACTTTCTAAAACACGCAGCATGGCATCACAAGTATCTAATGCGGTAAAGAGAGGGATATTGTGTTCAATAGCTGCTTGGCGAATCATTCGACCATCTTGATCCTGCATCCGCTTAGCTCCTACTGTATTAATAACCGCTTGGACTTTCCCCTTATGGATGTAAGAAGGAATATCATTAGCATTATTTTCTCCAATTTTGTCTACTATTTGAGATTTAACGCCGTTTTCAGAGAAGAATTTTGCTGTCCCTTCCGTCGCCAAAATCCCATATCCAATCGTTTGGAAACGTTTAGCGAGAGCTAAGGCTTCTGTTTTAGTTTCATCTGCGATCGTAAAGACCACATTTCCAAATTCTGGTAAATGCATATGAGCAGCTTCAAAAGCTTTATACAAAGCCTTTTCCAAAGTCTTGTCTGATCCCATTACTTCACCAGTGGATTTCATTTCTGGTCCTAAGAGGGAATCCACTTGTGCTAACTTCATAAAGGAGAAAACAGGGGCTTTAATATGGACCCGATCAGCCACCGGATAAAGTCCATTCTGATAGCCAAGATCTTTCAATTTTTCTCCTAAGATAACCTTTGTAGCAATTTGAGCCATTGGAATATCTGTCACTTTAGATAAGAAAGGTACCGTCCGACTCGCCCGCGGATTGACTTCAATCACATAGACTTGTTCATCTTTAACTACAAATTGAATGTTCATCATTCCTAAACAGTTTAACCCTTTAGCTAAACGTTGGGTATAATCTACAATCGTATCTTGAACCTTTTGAGAAAGTCTTTGTGGAGGGTAGACAGCCATAGAGTCACCAGAGTGTACCCCAGCGCGTTCAATATGTTCCATAATTCCCGGAATCAGGACGTCTTTGCCATCACATATCGCATCTACTTCACATTCTTGCCCAAGAATATAGGAATCTACAAGAACCGGATGATCTGGACTGGCCTTAACAGCTGTTCGCATATAGTTTCTCAAATCCGCTTCATTATCCACAATTTCCATGGCTCGTCCACCAATCACATAGGAAGGACGTACCAATACTGGGAAGCCAATACGATGAGCGGATTGAATAGCACCTTCTTCATCTGTTGCGGTTTGCCCTTCAGGTTGAACAATATTAAGTTGCTTCAACGTTTGTTCAAATAGATCTCTATCTTCTGCTCGGTCTAAATCTTCTAATTGTGTCCCCAAAATACGAACCCCTGCTTGAGCGAGAGATTCTGCTAAATTAATAGCCGTTTGTCCTCCAAATTGAACGATTACTCCAATAGGACGTTCTAATTCAATGACATTCATCACATCTTCAAAGGTTAACGGTTCAAAATACAGTTTATCAGAGACAGAGAAGTCAGTAGAAACCGTTTCTGGATTTGAATTCATAATAATCGCTTCATAGCCCGCTGCTTGAATAGCTTTAACAGAATGAACGGTCGCATAGTCAAATTCTACTCCTTGTCCAATCCGGATTGGACCAGAACCTAGGACTAAAACAGAAGGTTTTTGAGACACCACAGACTCATTCTCTATCCCATAAGTGGAATAGAAGTAAGGCGTACTGGATTCAAATTCTGCTGCACACGTATCCACCATCTTATAGATAGGCGCTATGTGGTGTTTTTGGCGAATATCTCGAACTTCTTTTTCAGACATTTTCCATAGTTGAGCAATTTCCTTATCTGAAAATCCTCTCACTTTAGCTTCATGAAGGAGAGAGTCATCTAATACATGCTCTTCTAATTCTTTTTCTAGATGAACAATATTTTCTAATTTTTCTAAGAAGAAGGAATCGATTTGAGTTAATTCTGCTAATTTGTCGATAGACATACCTCTTCTTAAGGCTTCTCCTAGATAGAATAGACGATCATCTTGTGGATGTTTTAATTGTTCTTCTAACTCTTCTTGACTAACTTCTTCTGTATAAACTTTTTCAAGATGACAAGCTCCTACTTCTAAAGATCGACAAGCTTTTAATAAGCTTTCTTCAATATTTCGACCAATAGCCATAACTTCCCCGGTGGCTTTCATTTGTGTGCCCAAATGACGATCCCCTTGAGCAAATTTATCAAATGGGAAGCGTGGAATCTTAGCCACCACATAATCCAAGGCAGGTTCAAACATCGCGTAAGAGGTTCCGGTAACTGGATTAATGACTTCATCCAAAGTGAGACCGACAGCAATCTTAGCTGCTAATTTTGCAATAGGGTAACCTGTAGCTTTAGAAGCAAGCGCTGAAGACCGTGAAACCCGTGGATTCACTTCAATGACGTAGTAGTTAAAGGAGTTTGGATCGAGAGCTAATTGAACATTACAGCCCCCTTCAATCTTCAAAGCACGTATAATTTGAAGACTTGCATCACGTAACAATTGATTTTCTTGATCAGATAGGGTTTGCGTTGGTGCAAACACAATAGAATCCCCTGTATGAATTCCCACTGGATCAAAATTTTCCATATTACATACAACCAAGGCGTTATCCGCTGAATCACGCATCACTTCATATTCGATTTCTTTATAGCCTGCAATCGAACGTTCAAGCAAACATTCTGTCACTGGGGAGAGCTTCAACCCATTAGAGGCAATTTCTCGAAGTTGATCCTCATTGTTACATAGGCCGCCTCCTGTACCACCTAGAGTAAAGGCTGGACGAACAATCAACGGATAGCCGATTTCTTTTGCGAACTCTAACGCTTCTTCTACTGTATGAATCGTTGTAGAATCTGGAATAGGTTGTCCCAATTCTTTCATCAAATTCTTAAATAATTCGCGGTCCTCTGCTTGATTAATGGCAGATAATTTAGTCCCTAATAATTCAACATTTAATTCCTCTAAAACTCCGGAACGTGAAAGTTCCATCGCCATATTTAATCCAGTTTGTCCACCTAAAGTTGGTAACAAAGCATCTGGCCGTTCTTTATGGAGAATACGGATAACAAATTCTTGCGTAATAGGTTCAATATAAACTTGATCCGCAATTTCTTTATCCGTCATAATTGTAGCAGGGTTGGAATTCACCAAAACCACTTCATAGCCTTCTTCTTTTAAGGCAAGGCAGGCTTGTGTCCCTGCATAATCAAACTCTGCAGCCTGTCCAATCACAATTGGACCAGACCCAATCACCATAATTTTTTTAATATCTTTACGTTTCGGCATTTCTTTCCTCCTATTTTCTAACTCACAGATTAGATTTAAACAGTTATTTTTTTGCTTTTTCCATTAATTCAATAAAATCGTCAAATAAATGGTTGGCATCATGTGGTCCAGGTGCAGCATCCGGATGGAATTGAACAGAAAAGGCAGGAAGCCATTTATGGCGAACTCCTTCGATGGTATGATCATTAATTTCTTCATGTGTAATTTCCAAACATTCAGGAAAATCTTCTCGACTAACTGCATACCCATGGTTTTGACTAGTAAAATCAATAGTATCCTTTGTAAATGAACGTACCGCATGATTAAATCCACGATGTCCAAATTTCATCTTGTATGTTTTGGCACCATTCGCCTCGCAAAATAGCTGATGCCCCATACAAATTCCAAACACAGGGAATTTTTCTTGAACTCTTCGAATCATATCGAGTGCACTTGGAACATCTTCCGGATTTCCTGGTCCATTAGAAAGCATGACACCATCCGGTGCTAAGTCAATAATTTCTTGAGCGGTTGTGTCATAAGGAACTACTGTGACGTGGCAGTTTCTAGCTGCTAATTCTCTCAAAATGGAATGTTTCAAACCAAAGTCAACCAACACTACTCGAAGACCAGATCCCGGTGCAGAATAGGCCGTTTTTGTCGATACTTGACGAACTCCATCTTTGGCTAAATCTATTTCTTGTGACTGCTTTGGAAAAGTTTTTACTACTTCTGGATCACTGGTTATAACAGCTTTTAACGTACCATATTGACGAATCATTTTTGTTAAAGCCCGCGTATCAATTTCCGAAATTCCTGGAATTCCCTTAGCTCTTAGGAATTCATCAATCGTTAATTGACACCGCCAATTATTCGGACGTTTAGCCCATTCATAGACCACTACCCCTTTGCAAGTTGGATGAATGGATTCATAATCGTCACGATTGACCCCATAATTCCCGATAAGTGGATAAGTAAAAGTTAAAATTTGCCCATTATAGGATTGATCAGTAATGGATTCTTGATAGCCACTCATCCCTGTATTAAATACTAATTCACCAATCACCTCTCCACCTGCTCCGAAGGCCTGCCCTTCAAAAACTCGGCCATTTTCTAATACTAACCAACGCTTGTCCATTTTCATCTCTCCTTTGCACTCACCGTCGCAATTTTAGGAACATTTATTCCACAAAAAAAATCTCCTACACAAGGAGACTTTAGGACATAATCAATCGGATAGTCTAAAAACAGACCACCAGCTATTATTCACGTGACTCCTTGCCTGCCTCACGGGACAGTTTTAAAGGATTTATTTTAGACACTATACCATACAAAAGAAAACTTAGCTAGAGAAAATTTCTTTTTCTTATAAAATAACGCTAATTTATGACACTGCTTTCTAGAAATTGTTAAAATTTTTACGTAAAAAAGAAAAAGCACAAGGGAAATTCCTTGTACTTTTCAATGCATTATTTAATAAGCGATTAATACCAACCATTAGAGTTCCAGAAAGCAAGAGCGCCTTCCCAAGAACCATATCGACTTGTTACGTATTGATCTGCCACACGTTCTTGGTTAGCTGGAGAATAATCTCCTCCTAAATAACTTGCAGAAAGTTGGTAACGACCAATATACTGACCATTACGTGCATCATAAGAACCACCAGATTCACGTTGAGCAATAATTTCTTTAGCACTTGAAGATTGAACAGGTGCACTTGCTTGAGATGAAACTGTTGCTTGAGCTTGATAAGTACGTGTAGAAGCTTGATTTACAGTATAGGTTTGTGCAGTACGTCCTTCTTGAGCGACTTTAACTTCTTCCACTTTACCTTCTTTATTCACTTTAAAGGTTAATTCAGTTCCTGGGAAAATAAGATCTACATTTTCAATTTTATTGATCTTAGCAAGATCTTCCATTTTTACATCAGCTGCTTCTGAAATAGCATTTAAAGTATCACCAGATTTAATAACGTAGAACTTCTCGTCATTTTCTTTGGTTTCAAAATCAGCTTTAATTTCTTCCACTGTACGAGCTTTCCACTCTTGGGCATGAGCTTGTGAGCTTTCACCTACTGTTAATAAAGTAAATGTAGATAAGACAACAGTTGTTCCAATTAATATCTTTTTTAAATTCATCGATATAAAAATCCTCTCTTTTTTAGTTGGCTAATTTCTTTCATCTTTTAATGAATAGATCTTCATAGCCTTTGTTTAGATCTGTTTCTTATTCGACAGGACCTTTCCCTGTCAACAGAAACTATCATAGCATGACCAAAACACAAAAAGAAGAGTATGGAGCCACTTGTTAATCGGCTTTAATTGCTTTGTCACCTTATCCTTGTTATTGAAACAGGTCTGTTGCATTGTAATATGTATGTAATAAAATTCTCTCTAAAATCGTTGGAAAATAAAAAAACCAAGCTTCACGCTTGGTTTAATACTGGGGTAGCTGGATTCGAACCAACGCATAACAGAGTCAAAGTCTGTTGCCTTACCGCTTGGCGATACCCCAACGAGAAATGGAGGGAAGAGGATTCGAACCTCTGAACCCGAAGGAACGGATTTACAGTCCGCTGCGTTTGGCCGCTTCGCTATCCCTCCAAATCAACACTTGATTATTATACACGATACGGTCTATTAAAATCAAGTCTTTTTTTATTTTTCCTTTCATGGCTTAAGTTTCTTTTAAAGTGCTCCAAATTCTCCATTTCCCTTGTTGGATACCTAATTCCCTTTAGAAACATGTGGTATACTGTAAAAGGTAATAAATGTGACTTTTAAGGAGGCTTTGCGATGGGGGTTACTTGGCTAAACATTTTCACATGGAAAAATTTATTTGACTTAATTGATATTTTAATCGTCTGGTTTATTATCTATCAATTATTAAAATTAATTCGAGGAACTAAAGCCATCAATATTTTTAACGGTATTCTAATTTTTCTACTTTTCAAAATGATCTCTACGATCTTTCAATTAGAAACTATCGATTGGATAATGAATAGCATTATTCAGTGGGCAGTGATTGGTGTCATTGTTATTTTTCAACCAGAAATTCGTAATGGGTTAGATCAGTTAGGCCAAAGTATCCGCGTTTCTAAATTACGAAATACACAAACCGATCCTATTGATCACATGATAGAAGAGATTGTTCATGCCTGTCAATATATGGCTAAGCGTCGTATCGGCGCATTAATTGTCTTAGAAACCACTCAAGAATTGAATGAATATGCCAATACCGGTATTTCCTTAGACGCTAAAATTAGCGAACAACTTCTTATTAATATTTTTATTCCGAATACCCCTCTTCATGATGGGGCCGTCATTATCCGCCATCTAAAAATTATCTCTGCAGCTTCATTTTTGCCCCTCTCTGAAAACCCAGATATTCCAAAAGAATTAGGGACTCGACACCGAGCAGCTGTTGGATTATCAGAAGTAACAGATGCTTTAGTCGTAGTAGTATCTGAAGAAACGGGAGATATTTCCATTACTTATCAAGGTAAAATTTTACGTTCTCTTTCCGCAGAAGATCTAAAGAAAAACTTGCATGAACACTTGATTGAAAATAATACTCAGCAGAGTATAGAAAATAATCATCTTTTAAAAAATTTATTTTCTAAAAGAAATGACGGTGATTTAAATGAATAAAATCTACGATAATAAACTAGTGGTTATCTTATTTTCTTTAGTGTTAGCCATCTTTTTATTTATTTTCGTCAAAGCAGAACGTTACAATAATAACCCCGTCTCTTTTTTCTCTAATATCAATGAGACAAAAATAGAAAATATTTCTGAAGTCCCTGTTTATGCTACAGGAGATGTGGATGATTACTATATTACAGGAATCCCTAAAACTGTTTCTGTAGAAATTAGCGGACCTAGCTCTCTGATTGATCAAACCTTACAAGCCAAAGAATTTAAAGTTGTAACTGAAAATTTAGCAAACTTAGGTGAAGGATCTCACTACATTCAATTGACTTTAGAGAATATTTCAAAAGAGCTTACTTATAAAATATCGCCTTCCAGTGTTAAAGTAGATATCGCAAAATTAGAAGCTAAATCGTATCCTGTCGAAATTAACTTTAATAACGATCAAATTGCTCCAGGTTATGAAATTCATAAAAGCCAAGTCAAACCCAACGAAGTGACTCTAACCGGTTCCAAAGAAAATCTCGATAAAGTTGCTCACGTCACCGTTGATGTTTCACTCCCTCAAAATATTTCTACTGATTTTCAAACAACCGCACCTATTATTGTAAAAGATATTCATGGAAATATCTTAAACCTCACTTCTAAACCTAATCAAGTTACGGTTTCTGTTACAATTGGCAAACATGGCTTGTTTAAACCAATTCATATTCAGATAGACAATAAGGAAGATGGATTTTCTTATGAATTTACCAACTTGTCCGCTCAACAAGCTAAACTCTTCGGCGATGAACAAGTCCTCTCTTCCGTTTCTTCCATTATTGGATCTATTGATTTACGAGGAATCACACAAACCAAGCATCTAGAAATTCCTCTAAAACTTCCAGAAGGTGCAGAGTCTATAGAACCCCAAGTGGTTGAAGCGACAGTTATTCCGCACCCTGGTACTGAATATTCGCAAGGAGACTCTAATTCTCCAAATGTTTCCTATACCTCACCACCCCAACATTAATTTGGCAAACTTTTTTAATCGTGGTAAGATATGAAAGCGTAAAATAGCGTTAATAAAAAAAGGAGAATATTATGTTAACATATTTTGGAACTGACGGCGTACGTGGAGAAGCTAATAAAATTTTAACCCCTGAACTCGCCTTTCAACTTGGCCGATATGGCGGCTATGTTCTTTTACAACATACAACAGATAACAATGAACACCCTCGAGTACTTGTAGCAAGAGATACAAGAATTTCTGGTCAATTACTCGAACACGCACTTATTTCAGGACTTTTATCGGTCGGTATCGAAGTTCTTCAATTAGGCGTCATTACAACTCCAGCTGTCGCTTATCTCACCCGTACAACAGGAGCGGTTGCAGGAGTCATGATCTCTGCTAGCCATAATCCTGCCGAAGATAACGGGATTAAGTTCTTTGGAAGCGATGGTTTCAAACTCTCCGACGCTCAAGAAGAAGAAATTGAATCTTATCTTAAACAAGAAAAAGATAATCTTCCTAGACCATCTGCAGAAGGTTTAGGAACTGTCAGTGAATACCCTGAAGGCGCAGCTAAATATTTAGAATTTTTACAATCTACTATTGCTGGAAATCTCTCCGGTTTAAATATCTGTGTAGATGCCGCTAACGGCGCTTCTGCTCCACTTGTTAATCGTTTGTTCGCTGACCTCGAATGCGATTTTACAACGATTGCCACTAATCCAGACGGCATTAATATTAATAAAGGCGTAGGTTCTACTCACCCAGAAAGACTTCAACAACTTGTTCTTGAAAAAAATGCACAAGCTGGCGTAGCCTTTGATGGTGATGCTGATCGTTGCTTAGCTGTAGATGAAAAAGGAAGATTAATAGATGGCGATCATATTATGCATATTTGTGGGAAGTATCTCAACGATCATGGTAAATTAAAAAATAGCACAATCGTTGCTACTGTAATGTCTAATCTCGGTTTTCATAAAGCAATTAAAATAGCTGGAATGAAAGATATCACTACAAAAGTCGGTGACCGCTATGTCGTAGAAGCTATGCGTGAAGGAAACTACAACTTAGGTGGAGAGCAATCTGGTCATATTATCTTCATGGATCACAACACAACAGGCGACGGCTTATTAACAGCTATTCAACTGCTCTATGTCCTCAAGCAATCGGGCAAAACACTTAGCCAATTAGCAGACGAAATGACCACCTATCCTCAAAAATTAGTTAATGTCAATGTCACAAGAGAAGGAAAAATTGAAGCAGCCAATCATCCAGAGATTCTTTCACTCACTAAAGAAGTTGAAAAAGAACTTGGCCAAGACGGACGTATTCTTGTACGTCCTAGTGGGACACAAAACCTTCTTCGTGTGATGGTCGAAGCTACGACAGATGATCTTGCCTTAAATTATGCTAACCGCATCGCAGATAAAGTTAAAGAACTTTACGGTATCGATAACTAAGTGTCCTCTTTCTAAGGAAAGTAACCATCTAGTATTCAAAAAAAGCTGATGTGACCCCAAAAAGTCTAACTTTTTGGGGTCACATCATTTTCATAAAGATTATTCTTTTATTCCTCATGACAAACTAAAATTCCATTAAATATCTCATAAAATCCTAATGCTATTGATCAGAATGTCCAACTATAAAATAAAAATAGTGTTGGGCTATTCTAAGATTGTCACCAACACTAATACAGTTAAAATATCATGTTTAAATTATAAAAGAAAATGATTATTATCTTTACTTTTAAAACTTTTCTTCCAAGAAAACGTATCTGGAACAGGATCAACTCCTCCCTTTGCGAGAGGATGACATCTTAAAATTCGAAATATCCCCATAAGTCCTCCCTTAAAAGCTCCATATTTTGCTAAAGATTGAAGCATGTAGTTCGAACACGTCGGAAAATATCTACAAGAAGGCGAAAACAAAGGAGAAATCCATTTTTGATAAAATAGAACACCTTTTATAAACACTTTATTCATTAAGCTTTAATAAAATCTTCTACTTGAGGAAGCAATAGCCCCTTAGCCACTTGATCACGTACTTCCTTTCCTTTTAATACTTCAATCAAAGTTAATGCAAAATACACAGCCGTTGCTGGGCCTTGAGACGTAATGACTTGATGCTCTCTATCCACAACAACAGGCTCATCTGAAATGTATTCTTTAAAACTCAATTTTTTCTCAAAACCTGGATAAATGGTTCCACGGATATGTTCAGAAATTTCTGATTTCCCTAATACTAATGGAGAAGCACAAATACTTGCTAAATAGCGATCTGATTGAAACTGTTCTTTGAATAAATGAACAACTTCTTTATTTGCCATCAAAGCTTCTGTTCCGCCAACGCCACCTGGAGTAATAATCATTTCATAATCTTTGGCGTTCACATCTTGAATTAATTTATCAGCTAAAATAACAATATTGTGCGCCCCTACAGTTTGTAAGTCGCCTTCTGTAGCAACCATATCAATCGTGATATCTGCCCGTCTTAAATAATCAACAACTGTTAAGGCTTCTGTTTCTTCATAATGTTTACTTAATAAAATCATTACTTTCATATAATAATCCTCCTTTTCAATCCTTATTGTACGCGCTCTCTTCCTATTCGTAAAGGGAAGTCCTTTTCCCCAAAAACTCTTTAAAAGGAACCCAATTATTTTTCATTTTTAACCATTTTTCTTAAATGATCAATGTATTTTTCAGCTAATTCAGAGTTTTTTCGATATCGGGCTTGAATATAGCCTATTTCACTTGCTTCACCATCTACGATTGGAATCGTACGTTCAAGTAAACTAAAAGGCGAGGTTACAATCCCAGATCCTAATAAATAAGCGTTTGTTTTAGCTAATAAATTAATCACTGTTGCTCGATCTGAGGCATAAATAACTTGTTCCCCTTCAAAATTGCCTTCTAAAGATTCCTCACTAAATTGTAAAGAAGAGCCCTTCGCTTGTTCAAATTTTATAATGGGATATTTTTTCAAATCTTCTAAATAAATTTCTTTTAAGTTAGCCAATGGGTGATTCTTCCCCAAAAAGGCATGCGGATAAAACAAGCCCAGCTTTTTAAAAACTAATTCATAATGATCCAAATGTTGTTCAATGACTCGACGATTTGAATCATTTAAATAAAGAATACCCAACTCACTATAAGAATGCCTCACATCATCAATAACTCGACTGGTTGAGGTTTCTAAAAATCGAAAATTCCAGTCTTTTCGACCAGACTCTTCATCCACCAATCGAGCAAATGCTTCTGCAGCAAAATCATAATGTTGCCCAGATATCGAAAACATATGGCGATCATTATCCCCTAAATAGCGTTGCTCTAAAGTTTTTACTTGAGATAGGATATCTTCTGCATAAGTTAAAAACTCACTGCCCTCTTCTGTAATAAATATCCCACGTTTTGTCCGTTCAAAAATTTGAATTTGATATTCTTCTTCTAATTCTTTAATCGCAGTCGACAAAGATGACTGGGCCATGTATAAACGACGACTCGCCGCACGAAAAGATCCTGAATTAGCCACAACAATTGCATACTTAAGTTTTTGAAAATTCATTTTCCCACTCCATCATTCACCATTAATGATTTAAACAATAAAAACATAACATTAGTAAAACCTATTAAAGTTTATTTTACACATTTATTGAATAATAACAACAAAAATAACAGCAAAAATATTAAGTTAAATGATGAAAATGCTTTTTTTGAATTTTTCAATATTGCAAAAAAAGCGCCAATTAAAATTGACGCTTTTAAACAAAAGCTACAGATGGGACTTGAACCCACGACCTCCGCCTTACCAAGGCGACGCTCTACCAGCTGAGCTACTGCAGCATAAATAAAAACTCCGCAAGTAGGACTCGAACCTACGACATCTTGATTAACAGTCAAGCGCTACTACCAACTGAGCTATTGCGGAATAAAAAGAATTGCACGGCAACG
>QWCD01000068.1_pt1 | contig 35115 bp, 27 predicted proteins | sample 1972461 | NCBI WGS metagenome assembly QWCD01 (sample SAMN09866717, study PRJNA288562) | Human vaginal metagenome isolate term4_vaginal, whole genome shotgun... | isolation source: vagina | host: Homo sapiens | place: USA: California | reverse complement strand
AGGTTTATACACAAACAATGCTGATGACAAGGCATCAGAAAATAGCTAAACTATTTGATGAGGATTTTTGGGTGACGCAATGACGAAGTCAGGAAAAAGTGTTACCTTTGTACAAGATAATGAAAGCTAAGCACTTAAACACGACAATAACACCCCATCGTTCGCTTATTTCATTCGGCATAAACGGTGTGTGTAAGGTGATTCGAAGAAAAACGTTTCTCTTCGAACTTTTTGACGTATATTATCTGGCATTCCCAAATAATTGGCTAACACACAGGCTAACCACCAGTCAACTCTCTTATTTAGATACACGCATACGCACAAGGCGCGGGTATAACACCGAAGCACCTCATATCAACATATAGAGTCCCAAAAAGACACCTCAACATATAAAATTTTCTCACAAGAAAAAATACTGCGGAATTAAGGAAAAAGTACATTACACCCAATGTTGAAATCGTTCGCACGGAAATGCAACAGAGCTTGCTCACCGAAAGCAAAATAAACAGTTCGATGGGCAGCGATGAAAGCGACTGGGAGATTGTAGACGACAACAACACATCAGGTTCAGGAGGAAACTCGACTACGTCGAGCAGGGCTCTCAACAGCGGATGGTAATCCGAGTGGTAGGCGGAAGCAGCTTACAGGAAAGCGACTACGAAACAAAAGTATCAAACGACAAAAATGATTAAGAAAGACAGTATGAAAGCAATCAAAGCAATGAGACAGGCAGCGGTGACCGTAACGGCCGCCGTAGCGCTTGCACTGACCGGGTGTACCGGACAGGAAGACTTCATCGACGGTGGCGATACACCAGCAAAGGGCGTAACGCTCACCATGACCGCCTCGACCGACGTGGCGAACCCCAACGGCACGCGCGCCAACCTCACCGAGGGCGACAGCGAGAACCCGTGGCTATGGGAAAAAGACGACAACCTACTTGTGGTGGACGCTAACGGCAAAGCCCTCGGTACCATCACGCTCAAGGAAGGCATAGGCAATGAGAAGGGCGTGTTCGAAGGCACCGTAAACGGGTTGACAGCCGGACAAAAGGTTCGCATATTCTACCTCGGCCCCAACACGAATACAGACCGCATCGTGGACGGCAAGATCATGTTCGACTTCTCTACGCTCGACGGCAAGCGCGAGTCACTGAAAAGCCTCTGCGCCCTTAACGCAGAAGGAACGGTGAAGATGGACGGCGACAAAGCCAGTATGCTGTTCGACGTGACACTCAAGAACGCCTTCGCTGCAGCCCACTTCAGCGTCAAGGGCAAAGCCGATGAGCGCCTGGGCAGCACATACAAAGCCCTCGTGGTACACGGCGACGTACCCCTGCAGGCCACCGTTGACGCGACAAGCGGGCGCATTGAGAGCACCGTTATGGCGGGAAAGGAGAGCAACGTGCGTGAGGGGCTTGTGTTCGAGACGGCGGCGAGCCCTGATACACCCTATGACATCTACCTCCCTCTAGTACCCAACGAGGCAGCGACCGACAAAACCACGCTCTCCTTCGACATCTACACCGACAAGCAAACCTCCAACGAAATCGTCTCCTTCGGAGCCGAACCGGTGAACGTAGGCACACGCGCCGACGCCTTCGTGCGCACCGCCGCTGGCACCCCATCCGAGTTCACCGTGAGCGATAAAGGCAAGAAGGTAAACTTCACCGACGGCAACCTGCAGTACATGATGCCCAAGCAGGTATATTCACTCACCGTGCGCAAGCACATCGCTCCCAACACCCTCTACCGCAAGGGCAAGGACAAACCACTAGCGCTGGAAGCCAAGTACTACGTGCTGAAGGGATACTACCGACTCGCCCCCGAGCAGTGGATCATAGTGCCCCCCACCAACACAACGACCGAAAACGGCTACTTCGGCGAGTACACCTGTGTGCAGGACAACAACAGCGCATGGAACGTGAGCTGCACCGACAACCCCGTGTTCGACATGTTCTTCTTCGGAAAACCAAAGTACCCCACCCTCATCGACACGAACAAGGGCAAATACTTCCTGCCCACAAAAAATACAGAGTACCAGGGCACGGACCAAGACTGGACCAACTACGCGAAGCTGGCCGACAGCTCCGACCCATTAGTAACCCTCAGCAACAGCGAGTGGCAGTACTTGTTCGACACTCGCAGTTTTCCTGACGACAAGAGCACGTCTGCCTTCGCCCTCGCGTTCCTCGACCTCAACGGCAACGGTACCGTGGAGAGAAATGTGGACCAGGCTGGAATCGTGATCTTCCCCGATGGAATGACCAAGTCGACTGCAATGTCGCTCTTCACCGCACCGAATGGCTCTACTTTCGGCAAGCATACCCTCGACACCAACGTGTCGAGCGGCAATAAGGGCAAGATCCTCAAGATGGAAGCCGTCACCGAGAAGGGCTGCCTCTTCTTGCCCTTTGTCGGATGGAACACAGGCCTTAAAAAAGACAAATGCAAGATAGTTCAGATAGGCCGCCACTTCAACTACTGGACCTCCACGTCCGGTGGTGGTTCGTCACCGTCAATGATCCACTACAACATTACGATCGGCGCGGTGTTCGGCTCGAAAGGCGAACTCGGCGGCAACTCCGTGCGCTTGGTGCGCGTCGTAAAATAACACCAACCCCCAGGGGAACAACACTTCCGCGAGAAAAGAAGTTCTGAACCCCGAGGGGGGGGACATCGCCGGCACCGCTCAATAGGTGTACCAGCTGTTCAGAAAGTACGGCGACCTTACCGACCCGCACGCCGAGGAGCTGGCGAGGCTCAAGACATTGATTGCCGAGTACGAGCAGAGCTCGCACTTCACCGTTGGGGCGGTCAAATTCACCGTACTGGCGGCAGGCACAGACACGGAGCGGATAGCGTAAGCGGCGACTACATAGACATCGGAATTTGGCGAGGGCTCGCAAGCCCTCGCCATTTTTTCGCTCACGGCACGAAAAACCAGGCAAAACTCCACCTTTCTTCGTTTGACGAGTCCACGCAGGACTTTGCCTTTGTAATTCCGACAACGGGTGTACGGTAGTGATTATATGTCCTTAAAGGAAATATTAATGCGGAAATGATTAACTTTGCTGTTGCAAAATTTTAGAATACATCATGAAGAAAGCAACTTGGCGAAAACATCATAAATGGTTGGGATTGGTATTGGGATTTTTCCTTATTATGTTCTGCATTTCTGGCGTAATGCTCAATCATCCTTCTCTTATCACACAATATAGCATCAGTCGCGCTTATCTCCCAAAGGACTATGAATATAAGAAATGGGATAAGGGATTGTTGCGCGGTACGCTGAAATGGAACAACCATGTTATCGCTTATGGCTATAATGGATTGTGGCTCACTGATAGCTTGGGACAACATTTCTCCGACTTCAATCGTGGATTACCCACTGATGCCGACGCTAGAAATATCCGTGGGATAGCAGAAACGCCTTCGCATCAGCTATTCATGGTGAGCCAATATGAGCTTTATACCTTAACAAGTCATCATACTTGGAAGAAAATACCGCTTTCAAACGGTGAAGAAGAACGCCTGAGCGATATTACGACAAAGGGCGATAGCCTTATCGTAACAAGCAGATCCTACATTTACTTATTGGTAAAACCTTATCAAACTTACCAGAAGATAACGCTTGAAAAGCCCACCAACTACGATGGAAAGGTATCGTTATTCAGCACCGTATGGCAGTTGCATAGCGGTGCGCTGTTTGGTTTTGTGGGCAAACTGATAGCCGATGGCATCGGTCTTGCACTCGTCTTTTTGACTATTTCAGGTTTTGTCTTTTGGTTTATACTCAAACGCAAGCGACAAGGTAGTAGCAAATTGGCTAGTCGCTGGTTACGCTGGCATAACTATATCGGACGAATATCTATTGCTTTAACCCTCTTTTTATGCTTTACGGGATGGCTACTTCGCCCTCCTGCCCTCATCGCTATCGCCTCTGCTAGAGTACCTGCCGTCCCCTTCTCTACAATGGATACTGACAATCCTTGGAACGATGGTCTAAGAGCCTTGCGTTATGATCGTGTGAAAAAAGATTGGCTCCTCTATACTTCTGAGGGATTTTATGCGATAAAAGACCTTATGGCTGCGCCTACCCCCGTGCTACATCACCCCCCCGTTAGCGTTATGGGGGTGAATGTGATGCAACAAACAGTCGATGGGGTTTGGCTTATAGGCTCATTTAGTGGTATGTATGAGTGGGATCGCCAACATGGTACACTTATCGATCACTTCACTCATCAACCAGCACAACCTATTAAAGGAATACCTTTTGGGACACATGCAGTGGCGGGTTATAGCCATGATTTTACATGTGGAGAAGTGATTGCCGACTATAAAACAGGGTGCGATAATCTCCCACAACCCCATTGGATGGCAACGCTCCCCATGTCTTTACGCAATGTTTGCATAGAAATTCACACAGGACGCATTTATACTTTCCTTGGAATGGGCACTATCGTCTATATTTTTGTCATTGGCTTAGGTATTGCATGGTGCTTATGGAGTGGTTGGAAAATATCTAAAAGCGGCAATCGTCGTAGCGTTAAGAGGACTTGATAAGAGCTTCGTCCATAACGAGAACATATAGGAATGGGAAAAATCTCAACTCTCAACTCTCAACTCTCAACCCTCAACTCTCTTGGTGCTCCTTTCTTAATAGGTCGTTAACCGTCTTAACAGGATTAAAAGTCACGGCAGGAACTTCCACAAAAACAGTGTTCCAATTGCTCATAGCTCCATTCCAAAGACCGGGCAATTCGAGCGCTTTAAGTTCACGTCCATTCTTCGACTTAGCACTAATAAAACCTGTTGTTTCGTCTACATATTGGCGAAGATCAAAGCGATTACCATGAAAATCCTTCAAACCACACACTAGATCGACTGGGTTAAAATGGGTTCCATTTTTAAACAAAGCCATATCTGCAGCGTTATTCTTATCAATCTGTGAACTTTCCAATATTTGCAAGCTAATACCACCATCGGCAGCAATAGTAACAAATGGTCCACCACCTGGTTCACCACTATTGCGCACCATACCACAAACACGCATAGGGCGGTTTAATTTTTCTTGAAGATAGGCTGCTAAAGCCTCATCGGTAAAGCTAGCTGCTTCTGCCTTTTTACAATAAAGATCACGCTCTAAAAAGTTCAACATTTCTTTTAAATCTTCCGAAGAATAGCACTTTGCCTCTAACGAGCGAAGATAGTCGAATGCCTTTGTTTGCAATTTTACCAACAACCCAGCAATGATCTTCTTCCAAAGAATGGTGGTCGATTTCAACGCATCTGGCGATACGTTGTCGATGGTCTTAATAAATAAAACATCGGCGTCTATCTCGTTTACATTTTCTATCAAAGCACCATGCCCTCCGGGGCGGAATAATAGCGACCCATCATCATTGCGGAAAGGCGTATTATCGGCATTTACAGCCACAGTATCGGTGCTTGCCTTCTGCTCCGAGAAGCTTATTTCATATTTTTGTCCATAGCGATTTTCAAACAAAGCCACCTTATCTGCCACCTTGTGTTTAAAGAAATCTAAATGTTCATGCGAGACCGTAAAATGGAGTTTAGCCTTTCCCTTTGCCGAAGCATAAAGTGCGCCTTCCACCAAGTGTTCCTCCATAGGTGTGCGTGTACCTTCAGCATAACGGTGGAAAAGCAACAATCCTTTAGGCAATTGCCCATAATTCATACCTTGTGGCAAGAGCAAATTTCTTATAACAGCCTTGTAATGCCCTTGCTTTAAAAGCGCGTCTATTCCCAAAGCATCGTTACGCTTGCATGTTTCATTCAGTTCGTCATAAAATGCAAAGCTACGAATACTTTCAAAGAAGCGCTGTTCAAACGCAGTTGTAGGCTCCTCATAACTAGCTTCTAAGAAAGCAAACAAATCTTTAAACATTCTGCTTGCTGCACCCGAAGCAGGCACAAACTTCACTACACTATGCCCCTGATCAAGATATTTTTGCCACAGCGTGGTAAGCGGCTCTTGCTCATCACCCTCCACAACGGTAATACCATGACCAATGGTTGCAGCATTCTCTAATCGGATATAGGGGAAACCTTGTTTGAAACGATTCAGTTGCTTTTCTAATGTACTTTCATTAATTCCTTTCTCGTCTAAGAGCTTTTTGTCTTCTAGTGTCAACATGCACGAAATATTTTGGTTTTTATCTGATAGCAAATATACTCACTTTATATTAGATAAAGGCATTATTTAAAGACAAAAATACTTTCCTATATAGTTTTTCTTAACTTTAAGGCGAGGGGGAAAGGAAAAAGAAATATTCTTACAAACAATATTGCTTAGTATTCTGGAAAATACTTGCTTAACTATCTGTTTTTCAACACCTTGCAAAAGGTGATGTTTTACATAGCAAAAGGTAACCTTTTATGCCGTAAAACATCACCTTTTCATTGAAAAAAGATCATGTTTTGCAATGTAATAGCTTATGTCTTACTTTTTATTCTTGAATATAATTTACACTTTTGTACATCATATCCCCCCACTTCATACTACTTCAAAGCTATTTTTTAACAAACATATACGAATGGGTTGAAACAGAAGCCTATTATATATCGTCCTATAACAAGGCTATGAGGTATAAAAAAAACTCCCGCAACCAACAAAGGGCTGCGGGAGCAAAAACTTATTTCTTATGAAAAATTTTAATAAGCAAATAAAGGATAAGCCTTCATTGTTTCATTAACCTTTTCACGAACTTCTGCGATAACCTTCTCATCGTCTGGAGCAGAAAGCACCTTGTCGATAAGTTCAGCAACAAGAACCATCAAATCTTCCTTAGCACCACGAGTAGTGATAGCAGCAGTACCTAGGCGAATACCTGACGTTTGGAAAGCAGAACGTGTATCGAATGGTACCATATTCTTATTAACAGTGATGTCGGCTGCAACGAGCGCATTTTCAGCTACCTTACCCGTAAGCTCTGGGAACTTAGTACGAAGGTCTAGCAACATTGAGTGGTTGTCCGTACCACCAGAAACGATACCGTAACCACGCTTAACCAACTCCTCTGCCAAAACAGCAGCATTCTTCTTTACCTGTGTAGCATATTCTTTCCAACTTGGCTCAAGAATTTCGCCAAAAGCAACAGCCTTAGCAGCAATAACATGCTCTAATGGGCCACCTTGGTTGCCAGGGAATACAGAAGAGTCTAACAGTTGAGACATCTTCTTAACCACGCCCTTAGGAGTAGTATAGCCCCATGGGTTATCGAAGTCTTTGCCCATCATGATCACACCACCACGAGGACCACGAAGTGTTTTATGAGTAGTTGTAGTAACGATGTGAGCATGCTTAACAGGATTTTCTAGCAAACCAGCTGCTATCAAACCAGCAGGGTGAGCCATATCTACCATAAAGATAGCACCAATTTCATCGGCTACCTTGCGGATACGAGCATAATCCCACTCACGGCTATAGGCAGAAGCACCAGCAATGATTAGCTTTGGCTTATGTTCACGAGCAAGCTGCTCTAAGTTGTCATAGTCAACACGACCCGTCTCTTTGTTCAATTGATAACCTATTGGACGATAAAGAATACCAGAATTGTTTACAGGGCTACCATGAGAAAGATGACCACCATGGTTCAAGTCAAGACCCATAAAACAATCGCCGGGTTTCAAAATAGCTTGAAGCACAGCTTGATTAGCTTGAGCACCAGAGTGTGGCTGAACGTTAGCCCAGCATGCACCGAATACCTTCTTAACACGCTCAATACAGAGAGTTTCTACCTCGTCAACAACCTGACAACCACCATAATAGCGCTTACCAGGATAGCCTTCAGCATACTTATTGGTAAGGTATGAACCCATAGCTGCCATAACCTCGTCGCTGACAAAGTTTTCAGATGCGATTAGCTCAATGCCTTTTAACTGGCGTTGATGTTCTTTTTCGATTAAATCGAAAACAGTATTATCTTTTCTCATAAGTTATAAAAAATGTTTAGATAAAGCCACCATTTGTAAGGTTACCATTGAATGGCTTCATAAGTTATAGATCTGCTGCAAATATACAAAAACTACTTTAAGTAACCACAATTCTTTTCAAATAAAAAAGTACCTTTTAATAGTTTTTTATACAAATAGGTCTTACCTTTGCGGTAGATAAAAAGATTGACGCCAATGAATAATATTCTCAATATAGCCATTATTGGTGGTGGAGCTGCGGGCTTCTTTGCAGCCATCACAGCAAAGAAAACTTACCCCAAAGCTAACATAACCATTTTTGAAAGAGGCAACAAAGTGCTGGCAAAGGTCGAAGTAACAGGAGGTGGGCGCTGCAACCTTACCAACACATTTGCTAATATCACCGATCTGAAGCAGGCGTATCCACGTGGTAGCAAACTGATGAAGCGCCTTTTCAAATCGTTTGACAACGAGGCATGTATGCAATGGTTTCGTTCTCATGGGGTTCCACTCATTATTCAGGAAGACCAGTGTGTGTTTCCCAAGGCACAAGACTCCCATGCTGTAATAAATGCACTTACAAAGGAGGCAAAACGACTCGGAATAAACATCATTGTGTGTAAACAACTCATCGCACTAGAACAACCTATGGAGGGCTATTTCCGCCTTACCTTTAAAGATGGCACCGACAGACTCTTTCATAGGGTGGCTATAACCACTGGTGGAGCACCTTTGCAGAAACAACTGGCATACCTTCAAACATTAAATCACAAGGTAGAAGCACCCGTACCTTCGCTCTTCACCTTTAACATAGATGATAAAAAAATACTGAAACTCATGGGAACGGTAATAGATCCTGTAGTAGCCACCATGCTAGGAACAAAACTACGTACAGTAGGACCGCTACTTATAACGCACTGGGGTATGAGCGGCCCTGCCATATTGAAGCTATCTTCCCACGCTGCTCGCATACTAGGAGAAAACGATTATAAGGGACAAGTTGCTATTAACTGGGTGGGCGAACGAACACGAACAGAAGTAGAAACAGCCTTCAATAGAATAATAAGCGAGAATCCTAAAAAGCAGCTAGGCAATGTCCGACCTTTTAATCTCACTACTAAGCTTTGGCTCTACCTTATAGATAAGGTGGAACTTGAAGAAACAAAGCCATGGGGAGAGCTTGGGAAAAAGGGTTTCAACCGTATGGTAGAAGTACTTGTAAATGATGTTTACGGCATTTCGGGTAAAGGATCATACAAGGAAGAATTTGTTACTTGTGGTGGTATCAGCTTAAAGTCTATTGACCAAAACACACTTGAAAGCAAAACTTGTTCAGGACTTTTCTTTGCTGGCGAGATCCTCGATGTAGATGGCATCACAGGCGGTTTCAATTTGCAAGCCGCATGGACAATGGGCTATACCGTAGGATTATGGATAGGTAAGACAAAGGAAGAATAGCTAGAGACAAATTATTCTAACAAAGGATAGAATTATAAGGAAATAGTATCTCATAGTATGGCTTAAATTCTAGTTTTTTCTTACCTTTGTTGTAACAATTAAAGTTTTCCATAAACACAGTATGAGTATTTTAAAAGAATTAAAACGTAGCGATCATCCACGTGTGTTGGGTGCTATTGACATCTTCAAATATATTGGTCCGGGATTACTCGTAACAGTAGGATTTATCGACCCTGGCAATTGGGCTAGCAATTTTGCTGCTGGTTCCGACTTTGGATATAGCTTGCTTTGGGTAGTAACGCTATCTACCATTATGCTTATCATTTTACAACACAACGTTGCCCACTTAGGTATCGTTACAGGTTTATGTTTGAGCGAAGCTGCTGTGAAATATTCACCGAAATGGCTAGGACGTCCTATCATCGTGAGTGGCTTTCTTGCAAGTATATCTACCTCTTTAGCGGAGATCCTTGGTGGAGCTATTGCTTTACAAATGCTTTTTGGCATTAGCATCCCAAATGGAGCATTATTGACCACAGCAGCCGTACTTATTATGCTTTTTACCAATAGTTATAAACGTATGGAAAAAGCTATTATAGGCTTTGTATCAATGATAGGTTTAGCCTTCTTATACGAATTGATCTTAGTGGATATTCCTTGGGAAACAGCCCTTAAAGGAGCTTTTATCCCTTCTGTACCACAAGGCTCTTTAATGATAGTTATGAGCGTACTGGGTGCTGTCGTGATGCCTCACAACTTGTTCCTTCATTCGGAGATTGTGCAAAGTCGTGAAATTTATTTAAAAGGAGAAGAACGTATAAAGAAAATGCTAAAATATGAATTCGTTGATACGCTATTTTCGATGATCATTGGTTGGGCTATTAACTCAGCTATGATCCTCCTAGCTGCTAGCACTTTCTTTGCACATGGTGAGCATGTAAGCGAATTAGCACAAGCACAAGCAATGCTTACCCCACTTCTTGGCAACAATGCTGCTAACATTTTCGCTATAGCCTTGCTCTTAGCTGGAATATCTAGTACTATAACAAGTGGTATGGCAGCAGGTAGTATCTTCGCAGGACTATTCAACGAGGCATATAATGTAAAAGACGCACACTCTATCATTGGAATTGTGCTTTCTTTAGGTATAGCCCTCTTAGTAATATTCTTTCTTGGCGATCCCTTTAAGGGACTGATAGTATCACAAATGGTACTATCTATTCAACTCCCGTTTACAGTATTCTTGCAAGTAAGCCTTACCTCATCAAAACGAGTCATGGGAAGATATGTCAACCGAAAAAGTACCACTACCCTACTATATTTCTTAGCTGCACTTGTGTCTGGGCTAAACATTTGGTTGCTGATAGAGTTGATTAAATAAAAAAAATATTGTAAGTTTGCATTATAATCAATAACTAGAACAATGAGAAAACTATTTATTATTCTCGTGCTTGGACTATTCCTACAGACCAACGCATTTGCTGCTAAGGTGCAGAGACCTAAACTTGTAATAGGATTAGTAGTCGATCAAATGAGGTGGGATTACCTCTACTACTATTACAACGATTATAGCTCCAACGGATTAAGACGATTACTAGACGGAGGCTATAGCTTTGCCAACACACAAATAAGCTATGCTCCTGCAGTTACAGCAGTAGGGCATACCTCAATATTTACAGGAACTGTTCCTGCCATTCACGGCATTGCAGGCAACGACTTTTGGCAAAACGATCAAGCTGTATATTGTTGTGAAGATGATAATGTGCAAGGAGTAGGTAGCGATGAAAAAGGAGCAAAGATGAGTCCACACCGCATGCTTAGCACCACTATTGGAGACCAATTGCGCATTTCTACCGATTTCCGTTCACGTGTTTTTGGCGTATCATTAAAGGATCGTGCAGCTATTCTTCCTGCTGGTCATTCGGCTAATGCAGCCTTTTGGTGGGGTGCTAAAGCAGGACACTTTATTTCTTCTTCGTATTATATGAACACATTACCTGAGTGGCTTATCAACTTTAATTCTACACATCACAAGCCATCTGGTTATAATATCAAGACTTCAAACGAAGGAGTTACTATGACTTTTGATATGGCTAAAGCAGTGATTGATAATTATAATCTAGGCGGCGAGGATGCTACCGATATGCTTACAATAAGTATATCGTCAACCGATGCGATAGGACATACTTATGGAACACGTGGAACAGAAAACAAACAAGTATATATGCAGCTAGATAAGGATCTTGCCGACTTCCTTTCTACACTCGATAAGCGCTTTGGATATGGTAACTATCTTATCTTTCTTACAGCCGATCATGGTGCCGCACATAACTTCAACTACCTACGCAAACATAAAATACCAGCAGGTGGATGGGATTGGAAAGAAGGTACTAAGAAGCTAAATGCACATTTACAAAGTAAGTTTGGTATAGCTCCTGTAATGGGAGAAGACAATTATCAATTTTACTTTAACGACTCGATCATTGCTAAAGCTGGCATAGCAAAGCAAACAGTAATAGATGAATCGGTGGACTTTTTAAAGCATGATCCGCTTATGATGTATGTTTTCGATTACGAACATTTGGCTCAAACCACGATGCCAGCATTGATAAAGGAGCGCCTTACTAATGGATATTTTCGTAACCGTTCGGGTGAAATAGGCTTTATAACACGTCCACAGGTATTCGGGGCTAAAGACGTTCCTACTTATAAAGGCACACAGCATGGTCAGCCTTTTCCTTATGACACCCACATTCCTTTCCTACTCTATGGCAAAAACATTCCACAAGGAGAGGATCTTGAGGCTGTAAACATTGAGGATATAGCACCTACCATTTGTTCTTTGCTTCACATACAAATGCCAAATGGAAGCATAGGAAAACCTAGAATATTAAAACAGCAGAAAGTAACACAGTAAAAATGCATATTGCAATAGCAGGAAATATAGGAAGTGGAAAAACTACCCTAACCACGATGCTTGCCAAACGGTACGACTGGGAGCCTCGCTTTGAATCGGTAGATTATAACCCTTACCTTGACGATTATTACAAAGACCTTAAACGATGGTCATTCCCTATGGAGGTGTTCTTCTTAAAAGAACGCTTTAAAGACTTATTAGAGATAAACCAATGTGGTAAACCTGTGGTGCAAGATCGGTCTATCTATGAAGGCGTATATGTTTTCACAGAGAACAATTATGCTATGGGAAATCTTGATACGCGTGATTACGAAACGTATATGGAGTTGTTTGAGGACTTGACAGACATCGTAAAATTACCCGACTTGATGATCTATCTTCGCTCATCGGTGAGCCATCTTGTAGCAAATATTGAGAAACGTGGACGAAGTTACGAACAGAAAATGCCTTTAGGTTATCTGGAAAATATCAATAAACGCTATGAGGACTTTATTCTAAATAAGTATAAAGGCAGAGTATTAATCGTCGATGTAGATGAACTTGACTACCAGCATAATCCCAAAGACTTTGGAATGATCACCGATAAAATAGATAGAGAACTGTTTGGACTATTCTAGGAATAGAAATAAAGAAATAAAAGAAATACATACTATGCATATAGCTATAGCTGGAAATATTGGTGCGGGGAAAACAACACTCACCAAAATGCTCTCAAAACGTTACGGATGGAAAGCTCATTTTGAGCCAGTAGATAATAATCCTTATCTTGAAGATTACTATGGAGATATGGATCGTTGGGCTTTCAACCTCCAAATCTATTTTCTCAACAAGCGCTTTCGTGACGTTGTAGAAATATCTAAGAGCAATGATACGATTATTCAAGATCGTACTATCTTTGAAGATGCACGCATCTTTGCACCTAATCTTCACGAGATGGGACTTATGAGCGATCGCGATTTTAACAATTATACCGACCTCTTCGACCTTATGATGTCGCTAGTAAAATTGCCCGACCTACTTATCTATATCCGTTGCTCTATCCCTCGCTTGATAGATCATATCCAACAACGTGGTCGTGATTACGAGCAAACGATGCGCATTGATTATCTAAAGGGATTAAACCAGCGCTATGAAGATTGGATAAAAACCTACAAAGGACACTTAATGATTGTAGATGGAGATGCTACTGATTTCCAAAATAATCCTCAAGACTTCAAGCGTATCACAGATATGATCGACGACCGCCTATTTGGATTATTCCCTATGGAAGAAGAGTAGGCTCACGCTGGTATAGGTACCTTTTTAGTTGATCTATTATATCTCATAAGAGTAACATCCCAACTGTCTGCGAAGATAGTTGGGATTTTCACTAATAAGCTCTATGCTAGCAGCTAAATATCCTTTAAAATTCTATTATTACTTAATATAGACCAATAAAAAATCTATAACAATTACCATTCTCTACCATCCAAATTGCTTTGAGGAGCACCTTCGTTTGGATTTCTATATTTTTTTGTAGCGTTATTTGTTGGCTTAATCCTATAAAAAGGATTTAAGTCCTCTTCATTCTGATCAGTCTCATCATGATAAATTACCCTAACAGAATCTTTTAAAGAAACATTTTTTACATACCTCCTCAATCGGTTACATGAATAGGTTAACATTAATATAAGAAAAAGTATGATAATATATTTGCTTCGTTGAAGAATTGTCATTGTGTTTCGTATTTATTTCTGAGCTATCATATTTCTATATATACAAAGATAGTCATTTCCTTATAATAGAACAAATCGCTACTACCTCTCTAAATGATAATTAACTAAATATAGAGTTATACAGCATTTTATAAAGGAAATACTCCATTAACTTCATACAAACAACTTATTACTCTGTCTATACTCGTCTCTAAAATTTTAGCTATCTTTGCATAAGATAGGCTGCACTCGGCAATATTCAAACAAGCTTGTATTGCGCTCGCTTGCACTATCTTTGCATAAGATAGGCTGCGCTTGGCAATATTCAACACGATTATTCCCTACTCACTTTACACTATCATTACTATACAACTAATCTAAAAAAGAGATAGACATGAATAAAAAAACAATCCTACCCAAACAGCAATCACTACCCCACCGTCAAAAAATAGTAGTTTTTACAGGTGCTGGCATTAGTAAAGAAAGCGGTATGGAAACTTTCCGCGACCTTGATGGCCTATGGAAACGCTATGATCCTGCACAAATTGCAACTCCAGAAGGCTTTGCTGCTGACACAGAATTTGTACTCAACTTTTATAACGAGATGCGCAAAATGCTTATAGACATTGAGCCAAATCATGCGCACAAAATAGTAGCAGCACTTGAAGAATGGCACGATGTAACGGTTATCACACAAAATATTGATGACCTACACGAGCGTGCTGGCAGCTCACATGTTATCCATGTTCATGGCGAACTTACAAAAGTAACTTCTTCGTACGATTATCTTAATCCACGATATATTCAACCCTATCCACTAGACAAAGCTATTAAAGTGGGCGACAAAGCACTTGATGGTTCTCAACTTCGCCCTTATATTGTATGGTTTGGCGAAAGCCTACCCGATCTTGGAGCGTGTGTACAGCGTATGCAACAAGCCGATTATCTCCTCATTATTGGCACATCGCTCACTGTTATGCCTGCAGCAGGATTAATCAATTATGCCCCTTTCAATATTCCTAAGTTTTGTATTGATCCTAACAAACTTATGTTACCATCAAACATTGAACATATTAAGGAACCTGCCACACGAGGCATTGACATCTTCATAAAAAGACTACAAGCTCTGCAACAAAAGTAGCACAAAAAAAACCGCTAGCCTTTATAGGCGTAGCGGTTGTCCTTTTTTAGTTCGTCTACTAAATTACTTAGCAGAGTCAGCAGCTGTAGTATCAGCAACAGCAGCAGTAGAGTCTGACTGTGTAGAGTCTGACATTGTAGTGTCAGTCTGTGTAGAGTCAGCGTTAGCAGCTGGCTTAGCGTTGTTACCACATGATGCGAAAGAGATAGCTGCGATAGCTACGAACATTAAAACTAATTTCTTCATTTTTCTTTGCTTTTTAAATTCTGTAAAACAATCAATTTGTTTATTAAAACGTTGCAAAGTTAGATATTATTTTGATACGCCAAAAATATTTTAATAGTTTTTTTTACTTTCTAATGTAACATTTCCATAAAGTGCTGATATTCTGATAAATACAAACAACAAATAAATGTTAAAAATTAAGGAGATATCAAGAGAAGGAAGCATTATAGCCTCATCAGAAGTATTTAAGGTTACTGCTTACCCCACTTTTCACGGGTTAAAACTAAGTGCATCGTACCCTTTCTACATTATATATATAAACAACATACCCCGCTTTAAACCACCAAAAGAAGCAAGCCTCCCTCTAATTCCTCCAAATCTTTATAACAACGTTATCTAGTATCTCCTTTTTTGCACTCTCCACTTTTTCCACTACCTTTGCAAACAATTATGATAGATTCAGCAGCATTTCAAGGCAAAACTGCCAAATTTTATACATTAGGGTGCAAACTCAACTTTTCTGAAACGAGTACTTTCGCACGTACATTATATAATATGGGCGTACATGAAGCAAAGAAAAGTGAGGTTGCCGACATCGTGTTGATCAATACTTGCTCCGTTACCGAAGTTGCCGACCATAAGTGTAGGCAAATTATCAACCGTATGATACGCCAAAATCCCGGTGCTTTTGTGATCGTAACGGGGTGCTACGCACAATTAGAGAGCGAAACTGTAGCAAATATAGAGGGTGTAAACCTAGTTTTAGGTAGCAACGAAAAGGCTAATCTTGTGCAATACCTTAGCGATGCATGGAATAAAGTAGAGGAAGTATCAACAGCAAATGGCGAAGAAAACAAGAAATATCACACCGTAAAAACAAAGGATATTACGACATTCCAAGCCAGTTGCTCGCGTGGTAATCGCACACGTTACTTCCTTAAAGTGCAAGACGGCTGCAACTATTTTTGCACTTACTGCACTATTCCATACGCACGTGGCTTCTCACGCAACCCCTCCATAGCCTCACTCGTGAAGCAAGCAGAAGAAGCTGTGGCTGAAGGTGGACGCGAAATAGTACTAACAGGAGTAAACATTGGCGACTTTGGTAGAACCACAAGCGAGTCGTTTCTCGATCTTGTGAAAGCACTAGATAAGGTGGAAGGCATTGAGCGTTACCGCATCAGTTCCCTAGAACCCGACCTCATTGACGACGAGCTTATAGCATATTGTGCCACCTCCAAACACTTTATGCCTCACTTTCATATTCCGCTACAAAGCGGATCAGACGAGGTTCTGAAGCTTATGCACCGCCATTACGACCGTGCCTTATTTGCCAACAAGATAAATTTGATTAAGGAATATATGCCCAACGCTTTCATTGGCGTTGATGTGATGGTGGGTAGTCGTGGTGAGAAACCAGAATATTTTGAGGATTGTTACAACTTCCTCGATGCCCTTCCTGTTACCCAACTCCATGTATTCCCTTATTCTGAGCGACCCGGCACTAGTGCCTTGTCGATACCATACGTTGTCGATCCACGCGAAAAGAAGCATCGTGCCAATCGTCTTTTGAAACTTTCCGACCAAAAAACGCAAGCTTTCTATGCACAACACATAGGACAAGAGGCTGATATTCTCTTTGAAAAAGCTGTACGTGGCAAGGCTATGCACGGCTTCACCGACAACTATATTCGTGTGGAGCTATCGCCAGCCGAAGCAAAGGACGAATACGATAACAAAATAGTACGTGTGCGCTTGGGCGATTTCAACTTTGACAAGACAGCACTTAAAGCCGAAATTATCTGATGAAACGTATTGCTGTAGTAATCCTCAATTGGAATGGAAGGAAGATGCTCGAAAAGTTTCTCCCTTCGGTGGTAGAATATTCGCGCGAAGAAGCCGAAGTGATCATTGCCGATAACGCATCGACCGACGACTCGTTAGCGTGGCTTGCTACCCATTATCCCCACCTTCGCACAATTGTACTCGACCAAAACTACGGCTTTGCCGATGGTTATAATAAAGCGTTGGAGCAGGTTACAGACACTGATTATTATGTGCTGCTCAATAGTGATGTAGAGGTTACCCACCACTGGCTCACACCGCTACTTGAAGCTATGGACACACATAAGGACATTGCAGCCTGCCAACCTAAGCTCCTTTCTTATCTTAACAAAGATGCCTTTGAATACGCGGGAGCTTGCGGAGGTTATATGGATAAATACGGATACCCTTACTGCCGTGGAAGAGTGTTCGACACGGTAGAGGACGATAACGGACAGTATGACCATGCGCAAGAAATACTTTGGGCTACAGGGGCTTGCCTAATGATACGCCGTGAATACTATTGGAAGGCAGGCGGACTAGATGGTAAGTTCTTTGCACACAACGAGGAGATAGATCTTTGCTGGCGATTGCATAACATGGGTAAGAAGATTTACTGTTTACCTGAAAGCACTGTGTATCACCTTGGTGGTGGAACCTTGCCTAAATCGAACCCCCGCAAAACTTTCCTTAATTTCCGCAACAACCTCACAATGCTTTGGAAAAACTTGCCTGAACCCGATTTAAAGTCGGTTATGCGTATGCGTTTAATACTCGACTATGTAGCAGCCTTTCAGTTTTTGCTATTAAAACGCAGTTGGAAAGAGTGTAAAGCCATAATAGATGGGCGCAGAGCCTTTAAGCAATGGCGCCACGAGTTTCCACGCAACACACAACAACGCATAAAACCGCAGAAGGGAAACCGCATAGAAGGTCAAGACGATGAGCAGCTTGCCAACTTGCTACCTGATGGCAGAACCAACCTTTTCCTCCTAAAAGAATATTATTGGGGTAATCGCAAGCGGTTTAGCGATTTACCATAATGTGAACTACTCTTGAAAGGTAACAAAGGCTCTGTAGGAAAAAGTTGGGTAATTCTCAATTGAATCATCTATTTCCTACTGAGCCGTAACAAATAACGAAAGATGCCCTTTTATCTTTTAAAAGGGCAGCTTTCGCTATTTGATAGCCAAGAAACTAATTACTAATCAGCTCTTTAGCTTATACAAAAGTTTCCAAGAACTTAATAGTTCCCTCTATTTTAAGATTTTTTACAGTAGCAGGTATCAAGATCGATTCGCCAGCCGAGAAAGAAACATGCTCACCATTTTCATCGGTAATTACTGCTCCACCCTTTAAGCCTACGAGGATCACAAACGAATCTAACTCGCTATAATCGAGCTGCATTGGCTCGGTAAGATCGTAAACAGAGGTCGTAAAATAAGGACAAGACACTATCTCTACCCCCTCATCTTTCTTAGGCGTATAGCGTGTTTGATAGTCAGGATAAACGGTATAGTCTATACACTCAGCAGCCTGTTCGGTATGCAACTCACGCGTATGCCCTAAATCGTCCACACGCTTAAAGTCGTAAATGCGATAAGTAATATCGCTAGTTTCCTGAATTTCAGCCAAAAAACAACCAGTACCAATAGAGTGGATACGACCAGCAGGCAAGAAGAAAACATCGCCTTCCTTTACCTTATATTCTGATAAAGCATCGGTAATAGTGTCGTTCTCCACCATTTCTTTATACTCTTCAGGGGTGATCTGCTGCTTTAGTCCTGTGCGAAGTGAGGCATTTGGATCGCTCTTCATCACATACCACATCTCTGTTTTACCACGCAGCTCGCCCTTAGCTTGTGCTTGTTCGTCGGTAGGATGTACCTGAATAGAAAGCTGTTCGCGCGCATCAATAAATTTTACTAGCAATGGGAAATCGTTACCAAAACGTGTATAATTAGCCTTTCCCACTAGGTCGGCCTTAAGATCGGCAACTAGCTCGTTTAGCTTTCTACCCTTATACTCGCCATTCGATACAACACTCTCATTGCCACGAACGCCAGATACTTCCCAACTCTCACCTACTCCGCTAGGAGCATTGTCTACATCCTTGAAAGGTGCAATCTTATTACCACCCCAAATAGTTTGCTTGAGGAGTGGCTGAAACTTTAATAATGTCATTTCTTCTTATTTATTTAGGCACTTATTCTTTTACCAAAATACGTATTTTATATAGATGCAAAGTTACAAAAATAAGCTATAAGATAGATGTACAACCCTACTAAATATTTTATAAAAGAATATAGAGGTAGTTGCATAAAAGCAGAAAAATGGGTAAATTTGCATTTAATGTAGGTTGGAACTATTTCAATAGCTACAATGCTTAAAATACAATCCATTACAAAAACATGCAATTATTATAGGAATTAAAGCTGAGAAAGTTCGATAAATGAATAATAAAACTACAATAAAGAAAATACTATATATCCCTTTATTCACCTTATTACTATTTATAAGTAATACTATCCAAGCGCAACATAACTTCAAGCTATCAGGAACTTTTACCGATGTTAAGAATGGCACTTTAATATATGAATATATCGTGCGAGGAAAAGAGCAAGAGGTTGTTACCAAAGAAACCCCTATTAGGGAAGGAAAATTTACGCTATTTGCCCAGCTCGATGAGGCTTGTGCTGCTACTTTACAAATAAAAGACCGACACCTATCTATCCTAAGCACCCTATTTGTACCAAACGAGGAGGCTGTGGTACATGGCGCAATTTCAAAGGACTACAGCTTGACATGGAATGGAACTACCTTTTACCAACAATATGGTAAGGCAAAAACCTTTATGAAGGAATACGAAGAGGAGTTTGCACAAGCCGACCGAACGATGTATAAAGGTATTAAAGCGGGTGGAGATGCTAATAAGTTGCGCAGAAAGAACATAGAGGCGCGCCGTGAGATAAACTATGCGAGAGGCATTGCTGCTGTGAAATATATTCGAGAACACATTAACGAAGAAGGTACGTTGGGCATCATAGCAAGTGCCAATGTAGATAGTATCCCAAAGCTACTTGCCATGTACCCAAAGGAAGTGAGAGAGGGAAGATTAAAAAAGGAAATAGCCTTGGGCATGGAATACTATGACGTCTTTGTAAAGGAACGTGATGCTGCTTACTATGCCAAGAACCGCATAGAGATGCGACGACCAGCGTTGGAATTTAACCTGAAAGGACTTGATGGCAACCTTGTTACGCTTAATCAGTATAAAGGCAAGTTTCTCATCATCGACTTTTGGGGATCATGGTGTACATGGTGTATAAAAGGGCTTCCTAAACTCAAGACATGGTACGAGCAACACAAAGAACAGGTGGAAATTATTGGTGTGGCTTGTAAAGACAATGATAACCAATGGCGACAGTCTATTCAGAAATATAGGCTTCCATGGCAGCATGTACGTAGCGAAGATGGGATCGCCGAACAAATATACAAGGTATATGGTTATCCATACAAAGTAGTAATCGACAGAAAAGGAACTGTTTTAAAAGCGTTTGCGGGCAATGATGCTGAATTTTTCTCCTATATGGAGAAGCTGCTGAAGAAGTAATATCGTTACGCCTAACTTCATCTTCGCCAACGGATAAACTCCACTTTATCCACCATTATCTCGCATTTATTTCTTATCTTTGTACCCTATCTAGTAGATAAAAACAGCAAGAAGAATGATGAACTTCAACAGCGTAATAGGGCAAACTACCACAATACAACGACTGAAATCGCTCGTTGAGGAAGATCGTGTGCCTCATGCAATCTTATTCTCTGGACCAGAGGGAGCTGGCAAAATGGCACTTGCGATGGATTTTGCGTGCTATCTGCTCACAGAAGGAAAGCCAAAAGACGAAACCTCAATGTTTGGCGATAATGATACTTCACGCGATGAGGCTATGCTCCGTAAATGGGAACACCCTGACCTTCACTTCTCCTACCCTACGATTAAGTCGGCAGCTATGAGCAGCGAGCATCAGCCCATTAGTACCGATTATATAAAAGAGTGGCGTGAGCTGATCCTACAAGGCTCTTATTTCACTATGGAACAATGGATGAAACTCATGAAAGCCACTACCCAGCAAGCCATTATCACAGGAGCAGAGGCTGACGAATTATCAAGAAAGCTAGCTTTAAAGTCGAGCCAAGGCGGCTTTAAGGTGGCTATAATATGGCGCCCAGAACGTATGAATCTCACCTCGGCAAACAAGTTTTTAAAACTTTTAGAAGAACCTCCATCGGGTACTATCTTCCTCCTAGTGAGCGAAGCACCAGAAGCACTGCTAGAAACCATACGCAGCCGAACACAGCGTATTGATGTAAAGCGCATTGACAACGCTGCCATTGAACAAGCACTTGTAGAGCAACGAGGCATTGACGAGGAGATGGCGCATCGCATAGCGCGCCTTGCAAATGGTAATTGGCTAAAAGCATTAGAGACAATGGATGTCGATAATGAGAATAAAAGCTTTTTAGCTCAGTTTCAAACATTGATGCGCCTTGTTTATCTGCGAAATCTAAAAGAGCTAAAAACATGGTCGGACACGGTAAGTGGCTATGGTAGAGAGAAGCAGCGTCGTATGCTCGCTTACTTTATGCAGCAGGTGAGAGAAAATTTCATCTACAACTTTCGCCAACCTGACCTCATCTATATGACCCTAGAAGAGGAGCAGTTTGCAAAAAACTTTGCACGCTTTATCAACGAAGCTAACGTAATAGAAATAAACGAGCTATTGGAGCGTGCCTACAGAGACATTCATCAGAATGCGAATGCTAAAATTGTTTTCTACGATTTGGCTTTAAAGATGATTGTACTCATTTTGAGAAAATAACAGATACAGATTTACAATTATATATATATTCAAAACTCAGAAGAATTCATTGATGGATTACAATAATATGAAATTTAAGGTTTGGCATGGCTGTTCTCGAGGACTCTGTAAAGAGGGCTGCGGACGCCAAGACAAACAACTTAACACTTATGACTGGCTTGCCGATGTTCCCGGCAATAGTTATAGCACCGACCTTGTGGAAGTGCAATTCAAAAATACGCGTAAGGGATATTACCATAATGTCAATCGCCTCGATTTGAAGAAAGGCGATATAGTAGCAGTGGAGTCGAATCCAGGACATGATATAGGTGTAGTTACGCTTACAGGCAGACTGGTTACCCTTCAAGTAAAAAAGAATTCGGGTATCAAATCGCCTGAGGACATCAAACGTGTGTATCGCCTTGCTAAAGATGTGGATATGGAGAAATACCATGAAGCAAAGGCACGCGAACACAACACTATGATAGAGAGTCGCCAAATAGCAAAAAGTCTAGGACTAAAAATGAAAATTGGTGATGTAGAATATCAAGGCGATGGCAACAAAGCTATTTTTTATTATATCGCAGATGAGCGTGTCGACTTCCGACAACTCATAAAAGACCTCGCTGCAGCCTTCCATGTTCGTATTGAGATGAAGCAAATTGGTGCACGCCAAGAAGCAGGGCGCATTGGTGGAACAGGACCTTGTGGCAGAGAACTTTGTTGTGCTACCTGGATGAAGAGCTTCTCTAGTGTTTCGACAACAGCAGCACGCTTTCAAGACATCTCCCCCAATCCTACTAAATTAGCTGGTATGTGTGCTAAGCTAAAATGCTGTCTTAACTATGAAGTAGACACTTATATGGAAGCAGCTCGCAAACTTCCTAGCAAAGAAGTAGTATTACAGACAAAGGATACAGACTTCTATCTCTTCAAAGCTGATATTTTGAGCGGGCAGTGCGCATATTCTACCGACAAGAACTTTCCTGCTAACCTCGAATACATCAGTGCTGAACGTGCTAAGGAAATTATTGAGCTTAATCGTCGTGGAGAACGCCCACTCTCATTATTAGAAAATGGTAAGGTAAAGCCTAAGAAGCCATCTTCCGACTTGCTAGCAGGTGCTGATATTAGCCGTTTCGACAAAGCAAAGAAAAAGAAACGACCTAACAATCCTCGAAATGAGAATCGTGGAGGCGAGAGCAAAGAGAGACAAAATGCACCGCAACGCAGAGAAAACCGTCCCTACCGCAATCAGCAACAACAAGGTCAGCGCAGAAGCAATTACAATAACACTCCAAAGCAAGAAAATAGAGATGAGAAGTAAGGTTTACACCTTATTATATTATATAGCGTTTATAACCCTAGTTATAAACGCTACTTCTTGTGATGATCCTCGCACTTACGATAAATACCAAACTGTTTCTACACGTGCATGGTATCGTAACGACACACTAAAATTTGATATTCCTCGACAGTGGGAGGGTAAATATATGCTTGACATAGGTGTTCGGACTACAAAGACCTTTCCTTATCGTGGCATTACGTTTTTAATCAATCGCAAACTTATTTCCATAAAGGGCAAAAAGAAAACGACCCAAAACTACCGTGATACTATTCGATGCCAACTTATTGATAATGAGGGACAAGTAATTGGGCGTGATGGTATCAGCAATAACGTCTTTCGCAGCCATATCATCTTGCTCCACCTCCAACGCAACGACTCCATGCACATCACTATTCAACATAATATGAGCAAAGATGCGCTACAAGGTGTTAACAATATTGGTGTGAGACTCACAAAAGCTATAAAATAAAAAAAGAGGAGAAGCAAACCTGCCTATAAGGTCAATAATCGAAAAAAACACAAATGAATACACCTCCCCATAATATGTCTTACACCCATTCCGAAGAAATTTGGAACGCTTGGAGTCATGCCCTTGGTATTATTCTAGGTTGCATTACTGGTGCTATTTTTCTAAGTTGGTGTATAAGTGCGCATAATGTGTGGGCTACAATAGGTGTAGTTCTCTATCTCTTTGGCATGCTAGGATCATATATTGCGAGTACAATCTACCACGCTACAAATCCTACTAGTATTTGGAAGGAACGTTTTCGCAAATGGGATCATGCTGCTATCTATTGGCATATAGCTGGTTCTTACTCACCCATTACCCTATTGCCACTTATGAAGCAAGGCTATTGGGGCTGGTCGCTCTTCTTATTTGTTTGGCTATGTGCAATAGTAGGAAGTATCTTCTCTTTTAGAAAACTAAAGAAACACAGCAATCTAAAAACCCTCTGTTATATTGGCATGGGACTTTGCATTCTAATAGCTTTTAAACCACTATTAGCAACTGTTTCCACAACGACTATATTATGGATTATAGCAGAAGGTGTATCTTACATTTCTGGGGCAGCCTTTTACAGCTTGCATAAGCGGAGATATATGCACACAGTGTTCCATTTTTTCGTGCTAGCTGGCTCTATCTGCCATATTATTGCTGTGTGGAATATTCTTGTGCAATATCTCTTTTAGAATATTGATCTAGTTCAAACGCCTATTCGCAGTAAATGGTTTCTCCTATAATTACATATCAAGGAATATTATTGCAAGCCGCCATTATAATCTCTCTTGCAATAAGTTATAAAAAGAAAAAGTCATATTTTTCAGGCTGAAAAATATGACTTTTTTATTGATTATATTAACTGCTTAGCAGCTACAATCTTTCCATGGTTTTAGTTCTTTGAAGAAATCGTGTCCTTTATCATCTACAAGAATGAAGGCAGGGAAATCCTCAACATCTATTTTCCAAACAGCTTCCATACCAAGTTCAGGATATTCTACACACTCTATACTCTTGATGCTGCTCTGTGAAAGTACTGCTGCCACACCACCAATAGTGCCAAGATAGAAACCACCGTGTTTCTGACAAGCATCAGTAACTACCTGTGTACGGTTTCCCTTAGCAATCATCACGAGCGAACCACCATGTGCCATAAACTCGTCTACGTATGGATCCATACGGTTGGCAGTAGTTGGTCCCATTGAACCGCATGGCAAACCATTAGGTGTCTTAGCAGGACCAGCGTACAATACAGGGTAATCCTTGAAATATTGTGGCAACTCTTCGCCAGCATCCAAACGAGCCTTGAGCTTAGCGTGAGCAATGTCGCGAGCCACAATAATAGTACCCTTTAGATTGATACGAGTAGAAACAGGATACTTTGTAAGTTCCTTACGAACAGCATCCATACCTTGGTTCAAATCTATCTCAATACCCTTAGCGCCCTCACCCGGCTTACTATATTCAGCAGGAATCAATTCACCCGGATTGGTATCCATCTTCTCTATCCAAATACCGTCTTTATTAATCTTAGCCTTGATGTTACGATCGGCAGAACAGCTAACACCCATACCGATAGGACAACTAGCACCGTGGCGTGGAAGACGAATGATGCGAATGTCATGAGCAAGATACTTTCCACCAAACTGCGCACCCAAACCTATCTTATAAGCTTCCTTCAAGATTTTCTTTTCAAGATCAGTATCGCGGAAAGCACGACCAGTTTCGTCGCCAGTAGTTGGCAAATTATCATAATACTTAATACTACCTAGCTTCACTGTTAGCAGGTTCTTTTCAGCAGAAGTACCACCAATAACAAAACAAATATGATAAGGAGGACAAGCAGCAGTACCTAGGCTCTTCATCTTCTCTACCAAGAAAGGAACCAAAGTGCCTTCATTCTGAATTGTAGCCTTTGTCATTGGGTAGAAATAAGTTTTGTTAGCAGAGCCACCACCCTTAGCAACCATAACAAATTTGTATTCAGCACCCTCTGTAGCCTCAATATCTATCTGTGCAGGAAGATTACACTTTGTGTTTACTTCATCGTACATATTTAAAGGAGCATTCTGAGAATAGCGTAAGTTTTCTTCTGTAAAGGTATTGAATACCCCACGAGATAGAGCCTCTTCATCATCGAAACCAGTCCACACCTGCTGACCTTTTTCTCCGTGTATGATAGCAGTACCTGTGTCTTGGCAGAATGGTAGCACACCCTTTACTGCTGTTTCGGCATTGCGTAGAAACTGAAGTGCTACATACTTATCATTTTCAGAAGCTTCAGGATCACTTAAAATCTTGGCTACTTGCTCGTTATGCGCACGACGCAACATAAACTCACAATCGTGGAAACCTTGTTGTGCTAATAAAGTAAGCGCCTCCTTGCTTACTTTCAAAATCTCGTTACCTTCGAAGTTAGCTACACTAACTCCTTCTTTTGATAATAGGCGATACTCGGTATCGTCCTTGCCCAATTGGAACATTGGAGCATACTTAAATTCTGCCATAATGTTTTTAAAAAGTTTTTAAGGAAGCGCATCAATGCCTATTTATCAAGCATTGATGCGCAAAATATATTAGTTATTCTTATTCTTTTACTTTGTCTCACCAAAGATCTGTTCGGTAGAAAGACGCTGAATAGGAGCTATCTTCTCTAGCGACTTCACATCAAGCTCCTTCTCATTACCTAGGATAATATAACGATAAGGCTTGTTGGCAATGTGTTCCTTAGCAAACTTTACCACATCTTGTAGTCCAAGGCTTGGAATAGTGTTATAGATAAGTTCGTTAATATCTTTCGTCAATCCCATACGCTTTGCCCATAAGTAATTAGTCAACACATTAAACTTAGTAACACGGCGAGAAGCTATACTCTTCATAATACTTTGCTTAGCCACCTCAATATTTGCAGCACGCTCAGGAATATTATTCAACAACACATTAAACTGTTTAATACAATCGTTCATCTTATCATTTTGTGTGATGATATAAGTATAGAACTTTTCTGTTTCGAATGGACGACTTGGCTCACCATAGTTTGCACTAGCTGAATAAGCCAAACCACGTGCTTCGCGCATCTCTTGGAAAACAATAGCATTCATGCTACCACCAAAATACTCATTGAAAAGGCTGATAATAGGAGCATGTTCTGCTTGCCACTTAACACCTTCGTTATGATATTGCACCATATAGGTGTTCTTTGCATCGTAAGGAGCTATCATTACCTCATTCTTTGTAGTAGGTTGTGTGAGGTAATGCTTAGCAACTGGCACCTTAGCAAAGTGCTTAGCATCTGCACAAGTATAATTTTTTACAATGATCTTTTCTAGTTCTGCTAATGTAGAAGCACCATAATAAGCTATGGTGTGTTCGTAATTCTTGAGGTTCTTTATCTCATTGATGAGCTGTTGAGGATCATAACTGCGAAGCTGAGCCACTGTAGGACGATTAGTATAGCTATTGTATTTACCATACTGTCCATACGCAAACAATGCTCTGAAATTGCTGCGCTGGCTCTTCTTAGCATCTTGGCGACCTTTTTCTATTGATGCTACATAACGATCGTAAGCCGCTTTATCAACCTTGGCATTGCTCATTATGTCATTAACAAGTTTCAATGCAGCAGGCAAGTTCTCATTCAAACCAGTCAAAGTGATGTAAGTACGGTCTGCATCCACAGAGATACTTGTTTCGCAAGCTAGACTATAGAATTTTTGCTTCATTTGCTCATTGGTAAGCTTATCGGTGCCTAGGAATTCTATATAATCGGCTGCTGTAGGAAGCTTAGCATTATTTTCTGAGCCAATAGGCAATATAAAATAGAGTGTAAAGAGTCCGTCTTGAGTGTTCTGCTTATACAATAAAGGTAAGCCTTTCTTGGTCTTAGTTACTGTTAAGTCCTTCTTATAATCGACAAACACAGGCTTAATCTCGTCAACATGCATATTAACAAGCTCCTTCATAAAATCGCTACGCTTGTCGTTGTTAGTAGGAATTGGAGTGATAGCAGGCTTTTCTACCTTCTCAACGGCAGCAGCTTCGCCCACTTCTTTGAACACTGTTACGTAATTATTGGTGAAGAACTTGTTAGCGAAAGCAACAACATCTGTCTTAGTGATCTTAGAAAGACGGTCAATAGTACCCACTTTCTGTTCCCATGGAATATTATTGATGAACGCATCTACAAACATATCGCCACGTACATCATTCTTATCAAGACTCTTATAGAGATCGCGCTTCATGTTGTTAATGATAGACGACAAAAGCTCATCTGAAAATTCGCCCTTCTTTAGCTTGTCAATTTCTGCTAACATGATGCTTCTTACTTCCTTTAAAGATTGCCCCTGATTAGGCACACCGATCAATTCGAAGCTACCATATTCGCTCAAACCATTATAGAAAGCATAAGCACCTTGTACCTTGAGCTTACTGTTTAGATCAAGGTCGAACATACCAGCAGTACCGTTTGCTAATACTTCTGAAATGAGATTTAAAGTATCTGCCTGCAAACTGTTATTACGCTCAGCTCTCCAACCCATGCGCACCATAGCTGCTTCTTTACCCACTACAGTGGTTTCCATAGGTGCTGTAATCGGTGCTAGTGCAGGATATTGTGGAGTCTGTACCTCTCCATAGCTCTTCCAATTACCAAAATACTTCTCTATTGTAGCCATTGCCTTATCAGGATCTAGATCGCCAGCCAAACAAATAGCTACATTATTTGGAACATAATACTTTTTGAAGTAATTCTTAATATTAGTAATGGAAGGATTTTTCAAGTGATCACCCACACCAATAGTGGTCTGTGTGCCGTATGGATGGGTAGGGAACAGCATCTTATTCATTGCAGCCGATACCTTATGAGAATCGCTTGCCAAACTGATATTATACTCTTCATACACCGATTCTAGTTCGGTATGGAAGCCACGAACCACCATATTTTGAAAACGATCGCTCTCTATCTTTGCCCAAGCTTCTAACTCATTAGCAGGGAAATTAAGGTGATAGCAGGTAACATCATTTGAAGTATAGGCATTAACTCCTTCGCCTCCGATGTTTGCCATCATCTTATCATACTCGTTAGGAATGTTGTATTGAGCAGCAAGCTGTGAAACGGAGTCGATCTCATGATAAAGCTTCTTACGCATAGCAGGATCGGTTACCTTGCGATATGCCTCATAACGAGCCTCTATATCATCAAGATAAGGCTTTTCAGCAGCATAGTTTGAGGTTCCAAAATGGTTAGTACCTTTAAACATAATGTGCTCTAAATAATGAGCCAAACCCGTTGTTTCAGCAGGGTCATTACGGCTACCTGTGTGCACAGCAATATAGGCTTGCACACGTGGCTTTTCTTTATTAACACTGATAAATACTTTCAAGCCGTTCTTCAAAGTGTAAATACGACTTTGCATAGGGTCGCCCTTCACACTTTCATAAGCATAAGATTGGGCTTGAACACCTGTTGCCGCGCAGAGCACTGCTACGCCAAGTACAATTCCTTTTAAATAGGATAGCATGTGATTTTGTATCATATTGTTAAATATTAAGTAACATTATTCTTCGTAATCTGTTTCACGATCGAGACTATTAACAAATTCTTCGAACACTTCCCGATCAACATCCCCCATCTTGTATTCCTTCTCAGCATCCTTCTTTATCTCTGCAATCCATGCACGGCGAGCAGTGATATAGTCGGCTTTGATCTTAGCATCCACCTCGGCTGTTATTTCGTCCACACCGTAATAGTTTTGTATCATCTTGTAAGTCCATGCCCATTGATAGGTGCGATAATTGTGATTGATTTCCTCAAAACGATCAATCACCTCTTGAATGGTTTCCAAGTTACCACTCTTTATATCCTCTATCAAGCGATCTTCTTCGCTCGCAGGAAGTAGCAATCCTGAAAGATCTCGCCACTCCCCTATACCAACATCAGTAGTAGGCTTACCAAAGAAGCCCCACTTATGGGCTCGTTTCAATACTGCCCCCATATAAATACGGAGAGCAATATCATAATATTTTATACCCTTTCGCAAGCTAGAGGCGTTAATGGTGTATTCGTGGAAATTATAACTAGACACATTGTCGCCACTAGCCTGACGAAGATTTTCAAGGATAAACTTGCCGCGAAGAATCTCGCCTACAGAAAAAGGTGATAGCCAATCGAAATTAACAATACTCTTCTTAGGAGCATTTTGTGGGCGCATATCACGCTTAGGCCACTTGTGAATATCACGATACAAACCCACAGTGGTAATATTACGCCCGGGTACAAGGAACATTTTATCAGCCTCAGCAATGAGGTAAGAGAAAGGCAACGCTGTAGTATTAGGGTGGTGCATCAGTTTTCCAAAACACACAGAGAATGTACCAATGGTAGCTGGCATCAAAAGATAACTGCCACTAGCTGTCTTCGATCCACGTTCGAGCGTTCCCCAGTGCATAGGACCCATCTTATAGGCGTGGTTAGAAAAGTTGGTGCCTGACCCAGCATTATAGAATGAGAACATACCACCGATGAGCAGCGAACTCTTGTGATGAGAAGCACTAAAAGGACCACAGAAAGCTGCACAAGCCTCGCCATTAGCCATATACGAATTGGCAAAGAACACGCTTTGCGAAGCTGTGAAGCCATTCGATACATGACAAGCCTCGCCCACAAAGCAGTCTTGCATCTTCACACTGTTCACGATACTACTACCTTCGGAAATGATAGAGTTTTCGCAAATAACACCTGTACCAATATAAACACTAGCCTTATCCGAGCTAAGAATGGTACAATCGCTAAGCCTACTAGCTCCTGATATTTCACAATCGTCTTGAATAACGGTATTGGTGATCTCGCGGGTATTGATGATTTTCACACGATTGCCCACCACACCACGATCAGGATTGGTGCGCATTATCTCTTCCTTTACCAAACGGCGGATAGCATTCTTAACGTCTTTGTCGTCAAAATGCTTTACCATAAAGGCTGCAAACTGACTATTAAGGTCGTGGAAAAGGATAACATTACCATCGCCTACCTCGTTGAGTACCGATATTAAATTGCCTTCGCCAAAAGAAGCTCCCTCTGTAGTTTCGAGTACCGAAACATTAGAAATGAGACAATCATCACCTATAGTGTAGTTATTGATATAATTGCCTACCTTCTCAATCAAACAATCATTGCCCACCGTAACATTGCGCAAAGTAGCATCGTTAATACCAGAATGTTTTACAAAGTCTTTGGTGATCTCAACATTCTTCTGAAAACTGCCCAAGCGAATATCGCCATAGAACATAACACGGTGAAAGAATTTTGGCTGAAATCCTTCCTCTGCAACAAGAACTCGCTGCCAGTCTTCTGCCCAGCAGCTATTATTTTCAAAGATGCTTATTTCATCTTGTGTTAATAAACGATATGTCATAGTTCGTATATTTATAATTTAAGGAATAATTGTTTGAAAGTGCTTTTCGCCTTTATTCTTCCTCTATCGTATAAAGGAAGTCGTTATAAGGATACTTCTGAACATGGAGTTCGCGCACCATTTTGTAGAGCGTTTCTCTAAACTCGTCGATATTTTCTTTTTCACGTGCCGAGATAAAGAGACAGTTACCATCAGCTTTTGCCATCCATGTACGCTTCAATTCATCGAGCGTAATGTTTTCTTTTGTAGGTGGTGTGAGGTCATCTTCGTCCTTTTCCACCCATGTATAGTTGTCGATCTTATTGAAAATAAGCATTGAAGGCTTATCAGCACATCCAAGATCGGCTAGCGTTTTGTTCACCACCTCTATTTGTTCTTCAAAATCGGGATGTGATATATCCACTACATGGAGCAACAAATCGGCTTCGCGTACCTCATCGAGGGTCGACTTAAACGAATCGACAAGATCAGTAGGCAACTTACGGATAAACCCTACAGTATCAGCCAAAAGGAAAGGAAGATTGTCCACAACCACCTTACGCACGGTGGTGTCGAGGGTAGCAAAGAGCTTGTTCTCGGCGAAAACTTCGCTCTTAGCAAGGAGGTTCATTGTGGTAGATTTGCCCACATTGGTATATCCCACCAAGGCTACACGGATCATTCTGCCACGATTTTTGCGTTGGGTAGACTTTTGTTTGTCAATTTCAGCCAAGCGTTCTTTTAAGAGCGACATACGATTGAGGATGATACGGCGGTCCATTTCGAGCTGGGTTTCACCAGGACCACGCAGTCCCACCGAACCTTTTCCACCACCAGAGCCAGAGCCACCTCCCTGACGCTCCAAGTGCGTCCATAAGCGTTGCAAGCGTGGAAGCATATAGCGATACTGCGCAAGTTCCACCTGTGTCTTGGCATTAGCGGTCTGAGCACGCATCGCAAAAATATCAAGAATAAGCGAAGTGCGATCTAAGATCTTCACCGCTAACATTTGCTCAATATTACGCATCTGCTTAGCCGACAACTCATCGTCGAAGATAACCATTCCCACGGGATCCTCTTCATCTTCTTTTTGCTTTATATAGTCTCTTATTTCCTCTAGCTTTCCCTTGCCTACATAGGTAACAGCACTAGGGCCATTTACCCTTTGTGTAAAGCGTTTTACGGTAACTGCACCTGCTGTATCGGCTAGAAATTCTAGCTCGTCAAGATATTCCTTGGTTTTTGCTTCGTCCTGATTTTGAGTAATCAAACCCACCAATACAGCACTCTCTGTCTTAACCTCAGATATAACAAATTCCTTCATTCAATATGTTTTCTTTTTCGTATAGTCTTTTGCTTACTGCAAAAATACAGTTTATTTTTGTAAAAGCACTATATGTGAACATAAAAAAACATAATAACTGATGCATAAATAAGTATATATTTGTATCTTTGAAAATTGAAAAAAAGTTCTGTAATAAATTATAAAGATTTTTTTTATGCGAAGAGAAACATTATGTATTCATGGAGGCTGGCAACCTAAGAATGGAGAATCACGCCAATTACCTATTATCCAAAGCACCACATTCAAATATGACGATACCGAAGAGATGGCTATGCTCTTCGATTTGAAGAAGTCGGGATATTTTTATTCCAGACTTGCTAACCCTACAAACGATGCTGTGGCAGCAAAGATAGCAGCGCTAGAAGGTGGTATTGGAGCAGTGTTAACCTCTAGTGGACAGGCGGCTAATTATTTTGCCATTTTCAATATCTGTGAGGCAGGCGGACACGTGGTGGCATCTACCGAGATTTATGGTGGTACATTCAACTTGCTAAACATAACGATGCGCAAGCAGGGAATAGAAGTTACCTTTGTAAATCCTGACGCTTCTGAAGAAGAATTGGCTAAGGCTTTCCGCCCAAACACTAAACTGATGTTTGGCGAAACCATCAGTAATCCTGCTGGAAATGTGCTAGATATAGAGAAGTTTGCACGAGTAGCCCATGCGCACGGTGTACCTTTGATGGTAGATAACACCTTTGCTACTCCTATTAACTGTCGTCCTTTCGAATGGGGATGCGACATTGTTACCCACTCTACCACAAAATATATGGACGGACATGCCACGCAGGTAGGTGGTGCTGTTGTGGACAGTGGTAACTTCGATTGGGAAGCAAATGCTGAAAAGTTTCCGGGTTTGTGTATGCCAGATGAGTCGTACCACGGGCTTACCTACACAAAGGCTTTTGGAAAAATGGGCTATCTCACAAAGCTGATTGCGCAATTGATGCGCGATCTTGGGTCGATACCAGCACCACAAAACTCGTTCTTGCTTAATCTTGGTCTCGAAACGCTTCACCTGCGTATGGCACAACATTGCAAAAACGCTCAAGTAATAGCAGAATTTTTAGAAAAAGACGAGCGCGTGGCATGGGTAAACTACTGTGGTTTAAAAAATAACAAGTATTACGAACTTGCACAAAAATACTTGCCTAACGGCTCATGCGGTGTGATTTCTTTTGGTTTGAAGGGCGACAGAGCTACAGCAGTGAAGTTTATGGATGCGCTACAACTCATAAGCATTGTTACCCACGTGGCTGATGCTAAGACTTGTGTGCTTCACCCTGCTAGCCATACCCATCGCCAACTGTCAGACGAGCAACTAAAACAAGCGGGCATTGCTCCCGACTTAATTCGCCTTTCTGTGGGTATCGAAGCGGTGGAAGATTTGATAAAAGACATTCAGCAAGCGCTTGAAAGAATTTAACATAAACGTAATATATATTTTTTTGCGCGGCAAGATGATTTCTAAAATACAACTAATTGGAAATAAAGAAGTTACCTTGTTTGTACAACTAAACTGGTAACGATTTGGAAACGAGCGAACTACTTGGTGTTGCTGTTTTCTGCCTAACAAAGAACGCTTGTTATTCTATTTGCAAAGATAATACTTTGTTATATTCCCCTTCCACGTTTCTTCTTTCTGTTAGCTTGGTATCTGAGTTTGCGCTGCCATGCAGCTTCGGTTAAGTCATTGCCTTGTGTACTTGGTGTAATCAAATCGCCTAACCCTTCCACAACTTCATCGGCTGCGTTAACGATGGTATCTACCACTGCATCAATGGAGTTCTGTATCTGTGGGATGGCATAGTCTCGTGAGACAGTGGAACGGCTTTTGGGTACAAGTTGATAATCTGCATTAGGTTGTTCGTTCTTTTCAGTTGAATCTTGTACTGTTAGATGTAATTTCCTTGATTCTTCCCTGTCGGTTGGTTCTGCAAGTTCCAAAACGAAGTGCAATAAAGGAGTGTCCCTCTCCGAGAGAAGCAGACGTTCTCGACGCGTAGCGAGAGGTTGTCTGCCTCTCTCGGAGAGGAAAAAGAAACAACCAGCAATACAAATAAAAAAAGGAGACCGAAGTCTCCCAAAGATTAACTAACTTTGTATTGCAAATGTATCATCAATTAATCTCGGAGCAAAGGTCGCAAATTTTTGCCTTACTCCAAAAGAAAACAGCGAGAAAAGAAATTGCCGACATCGTCGGTATTAGTCAGTCAACACTCTCACGTGAAATCAAACGCAATAGCACGCCTTCTGGAAAGTATATCTGGCCGAAGGCGCATGATATGGCTATGCAGTGCAGGAAGAACACAGTAACTAACGCCAAACTCTCCGACGAATTAGTTTGGAGAATTAAAGAATATATTACCAACGACCAGTGGTCTCCACGACAAATATCAGGTTATCTGCGCAAGAGTGAGGGGATAAAGGTATCCCACCAATCCATTTATAATATCATCCATAATGATACAACA
>QWCD01027704.1_pt1 | contig 35661 bp, 30 predicted proteins | sample 1972461 | NCBI WGS metagenome assembly QWCD01 (sample SAMN09866717, study PRJNA288562) | Human vaginal metagenome isolate term4_vaginal, whole genome shotgun... | isolation source: vagina | host: Homo sapiens | place: USA: California | reverse complement strand
GCTACCAGCTGCGCCATAGCCCCATTGGAGAAAATGAACAAGATGTTCAATTCCGTGGGCCCGGGAGGACTTGAACCTCCGACCTCATCCTTATCAGGGATGCGCTCTAACCACCTGAGCTACGGGCCCAACTTGTATGTTGAAAACATACAAGTAGTTAGATTAGCACATGAAACAGAAAATGTCAAATAGCAAATCTAAGCGTGTCGCAAAATTATTCTACAAAATTATTCTAAATGGCTACGCATAAACCACTGGAACTTTTCAAGCTGCTGAACATGGTCTTGAATAATGTTTGAGCTAACAATATCAAGATTATCAAGCTGCGCAATGGCATTCCTATCGTCCGCAATCATATCGTTGTAATACTCAATTAACGCTTGCAAATATTCTTTAGTGGATTTTCTGCCGCTAAGAGAAAAACGCTTCCACGTGCGAGATGAAACAATATCGTCCGCGCGACCCAATGGCGAGCCTCCAAGCGTTGCAATTCGCTCAGCTGTTTCATCTGCTTGAGCCAAAACTTCTGCAACTTGAGGGTCAAGCATTTCGTGAACTGCAATAAAGTCTGAGCCCGTAACATTCCAATGTGCATGCTTTAAGACTAAAGCAGCTTCCTGCTCGTGGCTTAAACGATTTTGCAAAACCGCAATAGCTTTCTCACTAGAAGCCTCATCTAAGCCTGGCACAATATGCATTAAAGCCATAGTATCCTCCATTTTTTGTTTTTTATTAATTTTTACTATTGATTTTGTTCAAATCTTTATTTTGCTCTGTTTTTCTAACTTCAATCGTAGCAATTCTACGACCATCCACTTCTGCAACAGTCATATCGTAGCCATCCGCATCGTGCAAAACAGCGCCAACCTTACCCATCGAGCCTGTACGAGCCAAAAAATACCCTGCAACCGTTTCGTAAGGGCCATCTTCCAATTCGATTCCAGTAACGTCTGCAAAGTCTTCAATCGTCATTCCGCCGTCAACAGTAGCCACTCCGTTTACAAACGCCGTAGACTTACTATCGCGGGTTAAATCAGACTCATCTGGCAAGTCGTACTCGTCTCGAATATCTCCAACCAGCTCCTCGGTCATGTCTTCAAGAGTTACAATACCATCAGTTCCACCATATTCGTCAATAACAACCGCAAGATGAACCCCTCGCTTTCTAAGAAGCTCAAGGCTTGGAAGCAACTTAGACGTTCCAGGAAGACTTATTCCCTCTCTAGTTACGTCTGCTACAGTTTTTGCATTTGGATCTTTAACATCCAGCAAATCTCGAACGTGAACAAATCCAATAACATCATCAAAATCCTTGCCTGTTACTGGGTACCTAGAATACGGAAGCTCGCGAATCTTTGCAGCAGCATCTTCTAGACTTAGTGAGCCATCCAAAAACTCAACGTCTGCACGCGGGCGCATAACTTCTGCAACAATCGTCTCGGAAGCGTCAAAAACATCGTCTAAAATCGTGCGCTCATCTTGACTAAGTTTTTTATTGGAATTAACCAAAACGCGCAACTCTTCGTCGGAAACTTCACTTTCTTTTTCATTAGGATCGAACCCAAGAAGGCGCACAAAACCGTTGGTATTCTTAGCAATCAACCATATTAGCGGCTTGCATATTTTAGAAAACACGTCTACTGCAGGAACAACAGCCCTTGCGATTTGCTCCGATCGCTGCATTGCGATTCTTTTTGGAACAAGCTCAGAAATTACGATTGAAAAATACGATATTATAAGCGTTAAAACAATAGTCGTAAGCGGTCCTGCTACATGTTTTGAAACACCCCAAGACTCCACTAATGGCACAACATGAGGCGCTATTGCAGATTCACCAAAAGATGCCGAAAGAAAACCAGAAAGCGTAACTCCGATTTGAAGAGTGGAAAGAAAAGTGTTTGGATCGCGGGCGATTTTTGCTACGCGCGCCCCTCTCGCATCCTGCGATTCCATGCGATCCAACTGCGACGATCGCAAGTTAACAAGCGCAAGTTCGGTTGCTGCAAATATGGAACCAAACAAAAGGAACACAACAATGAGTGCAATGTTAAAACCCAACGACATACTTGCTATCTTATAATAAACAAATACACGCAATCAAGTTCTATAGAAATACCCCGAAGGCGCTTTATTCAAAACGCTAGCGGATTCAACTTTAAGAACAATTCCATCTTGCGAGTAACCTTTTACCCCAACTTTTCCAAGAGCTATTTTGGCTTTAACAACAACCCACTGATGCTGCGAAAACTGCAAATTTTTAGGCATTTGTGCAACAAAACCAAATGGGCTCATATCTAAAATGCAACAAGACATAAACTGTCTAGATATGCGAACCTGATCTTTAGAAAGCGTAGATTCTTTGCTTACAAACCCTTTTACAACAATCGTATAATCTTTGTATTTATCAAAATTATGGTCAATTTCGTTATACCAATTGCCAAAATCATCGTCTGAAACAACAATTTTTTTATTAACTACATCTAATCCGCTTAAATTTTTTTTATTATTTTTACGATTAGACGCGATTGCTATTGCGCGACCAGATGCATATTCGTCAAAACCTGCAGACTTTAAAGAACCGCCACCCAGTGCAGATTGAGACATTTGCAATGGGATTAAAATAATAAGCATTGGCGCTACGATTGAAACCATTATTTTTTTGCAATCTTTAACATGCGCAGAAAAAATTCCAAAAAGTGAGCAAATCCCTAAAACAAAAAGCAAAATCGCAGCAAAAATAAGATAAGCAAAGGCACGCGGAGTAGTTAAAATTGCGTAAGAGCCGCTTAGCGCACTGTGCATCAACGTTGCAGAAAAACAAAATAAGCACAACGCCTGAATAATACTTGGAAATGTTATTTTTTTAGACAATTTTGCAGAATTTGCAGAATTTGCAGAATTTATAATCACAGCATCACTCACAGCATTACTCCCCACGCAAAATGAACAATAAGCGCAGCAAACAAGCAGAACACAACAATCGTTGCAATTAAGCGCAAAACAAAGCCAGTTTTGCAATCTTCAACAAGCATAAGCGTGTTTTTTATGTCTAGCATTGGCCCAAAAAGTAGAAAAACAATTACCGAACTCATTGGAAGAGAAGAAGCCAAAGAGCGAGCGATTACAGCGTCGGAACTGGAGCAAAGTGAACTTGCGTACGCTATTAGCATCATTGCTGGAATCGCAACAAAAACAGTTGTTGTATTAACTTTTGACGCAGGATCTGCACCAAGCCAAACTCGAATAATCGAAGCTACTATTGTTCCAAACAAAATTATTGGCATTAGTCGCATAAAATCTGAGTAAATGTGATGTGCGTAAGTTTTCAAACTATTTTTAATATCAGACTTAAAGCTGGAAGAATTTTTATACGAAGAATTGCCACTTTGCAACTTATTAAAATCTGCGCACGCTGCACAATCAACACAATCCGCGCGAACTTTTTCCAATACATTCTGCCTTAAAACTTGCGACTTTACGGGAAAAATCACAAAACTAACACCCACTAAAAGAGCAACACCAACACCCAAAGCCACTCGAGTTACAGCAACTGCTGGAACGTCTGCAAAAGCATACCAAGTGGCCCAAATAGAAACAGGATTTACCACTGGCACAGCGCACAAAAACGTTACAGCACAAGGCAAAGGCAGCTTTCTAGCAACAAGACGAGAAAAAGTTGGAACAACAACACAATCGCAAACAGGAACGCACACACCTGCAAGAATCGCAGCCAAAAAGCCGTTTGCAATAGACTTTGGAGCGTGTTTTTCAATAAAATCTTCCGTAACCCATGTTTCTACAGCAGAAGAAACAAGAACACCAATTAACGTAAAGGGAACGGCTTGCAAAAGTAGCCCCGAAACACCTTTAATAACAGTGTTTACAGGCAGCCACGGGTTGCGTGCTTGCAATGCTGGAAACATTGCAATAATCAAAGAAATAAAAGGAATACCTATAATCAAATATAGATAGTTTGCAGAATTTGCTTGTTTTGCTTTACTTGCTTTTTCTACTTGGATAGTTGTTTTTGCTTCGGTTTCTGTTTTTAGCATGACAACACTTCCACCAAGCCGTCACTCATTCGATACCTTGCTCCAACAAGCATCAAAGCGTCTTTGAAAACAGCTTCGCGAATTATTTGTGATTTTTCGCAAATTTCAGCCAAAATATTAGACACGTGAATACGTTCAATATCATCTGTATCTAAATTTTCCTCAACACCTGCGAGCGCAGCAGGCCCTAAAGAACGCAGCAATATTGACTCGCTCGACTCAATTATTTCGCTTGTTTTATCTTCGCCGCATTCAGAAACCAGCTTTTGCACGTTCGGCAAAACAGCCTGTACAGCGCCGCAATGCTCATGCCCAAGCACAACCAACACTTTTACTCCCAAATCACTTACAGCGTATTCTAGCGAAGCTATTACGGCATCATCCAACACTTCTCCAGCTGTGCGAACAGAAAAAATATCGCCCAAACCAGCATCGAATATAAATTCTGGAGCAACTCGCGAATCTGCGCACGAAAGCACAACAGATCCAGGATGCTGACCGTCAATAAGTTTCATGCGCGATTCTGAATTTACGCCTGCATGCGCTGAATTGCCGTCTGCAAATTTGCGATTCCCCGCAAGCATTGCACTTAATACCGATGTAGCTAAAACTGAATCTTCATTAGCAAAATCTTCGCTGACTTCTTCTTGCATTATTATCTCCTACACTGGCATTGGCAATATTTTCAGTTGCTTAAAGTTTAAAATTTTTGACTTAGAATATATTGTATCTTCCGTAGTAAATAAGAATTTTGTTTAAGAATATAAGCCTATTATCAAAAAACTCCCGTATTGCAATTCGCAAATACGAGAGCCTTCTTGATTCAGTAATTTATTAAAATCATCCAGTGTTTTGCAAGCCTGCAGCAACACCGGAAACAGTGCAGAGAATCAGGTAGATGAACTCTGCCTGCTGGCTTTCGCTCAATTCTTCCTTATCCACCTTATTGCGAAGCTTATGCAAAGCAAGTGACTGAATTACAGAAAGCGCGTCCACGTAAGGCGAGCGCACGCGAATCGCCTGGCCAAGCACATGGCGATGTTGCAACGGCCATTTATCTCCAACAATTTGCAAAACCCACTTGCGAGTAAGTTGCATTTCCGAAAGCACTTTATCGCTTAAATCTTCGCGATCTCCAAGGCTTAGATACATGCGAGCAATTCGCTCGTCTGTTTTAGCCAAAGACATCTCAATGTTGTCAATAAAAGTACTAAACAGCGGCCATTCTTCGTAAGCTCTGCGCAAAGTTTCCAAGTCGCCAAACTTTTCGCAAGCTGTACCCAAGCCGTACCACGCTGCCAAGTTGATTCGAGCTTGCGCCCAAGAGAACACCCATGGAATTGTGCGCAAATCGTCCAAAGACTTTGCACCAAGACCGCGCTTTGCAGGGCGAGATCCGATTGGGAGCAAACCAATCTCACTAAGCGGAGTAACGGTTGAGAACCAAGGCGTAAAGTCATCTGTTTGAAGCAAATCAATAAAACGATTATGCGCTGCAACATCAAGCTTTTGAGCCATATCAGCATACTTGTGCGTCATTTCCGTGTTGGTTTTCTCAACGCTTGGAGCAGATTGAAGCAAAGTTGCTGCAGCTACTGATTCCAAGTGACGAATGGCAAGAATTGGGTTTCCGTAGCGGGCGAAAATAACCTCACCTTGTTCAGTAAGCTTAAATCGGCAATTTACTGAACCAACTGGTTGAGCAAGAACAGCACGGTTTGCAGGACCACCGCCTCGTCCAACAGCTCCTCCTCTACCGTGGAACAGTGTCAAATCAATGTCATGATCTTTAGCCCACTGTGCAATACGTTCTTGAGCAGAATGTAATGCAAGTGTTGCAGAAGTAGGACCTGCGTCTTTGGAAGAATCGGAGTAGCCGAGCATAACTTCCATCTTRCTTTGCAAACGAAATAATGTAGCGGCGAGCTGCACGCATACCGTTGCGCTTTTGAATTGCTCCAAGCGCGCGGAATGTGTCTAGAACTTCGCGAGTCATTGGCTGAAGCGGTCCACGCTCCCCGTGCAAACCATGTTCGCGAATATCTTCCAAAGCGCGCGAATGCACGAGCGAATGCTGACGGAACTCCATTTCCACCATGTGGAATCCAAAGGTTTGCGCCTGCCAGATCAAATCCTGCAATGGTCCATATGCTGCTCGAGCATCTCCAGCCTCAGCAAGCGAACGTTGCACTATCCGCAAATCTTCAATGAACTCTTCGCAAGAATGATACATCAAGTCTGTATTGCGGCTAATCGTGTGGTGTAGTCGGTCTGCCATCACAAGCATAACGGCTCTATGCGGCTCGCTATTAGATACGTCGGACGCGTTTTCAGTGAGCTGCTCGCTCATTTCCCTCTGGCGGTTCCAAAGTTCCAGCAGCTCAACGCTTGGAGGCGTTGTGCGTGTTTCCATAGTCAGGCATTTGCCAACTTCGCGCGTGCGTTCTTCCAGCGCTTTCAAAACGTGGTTGCTAAACTTGCTCGCAACCTGCCTACTTACCTTTGCTGTAACGTTTGGATTTCCGTCTCTATCGGATCCAATCCAACTTCCTGGGTGGAAGAATGCTGGGCAGCGCGGTGGCACTAATCCAGCTTTTTTGCCCAAAAGCCAATCGTCAAATCTGCGATAAACCAACGGAATTGTGTTGAATAATGTTGCGTCAAAAATATCTAGAATCGTGTCTGCTTCTTCAACTGGTGTTGGTTTTTTAAGAGCAATAGGCGATGTGCGGAGCAATGCGTCTATCTCGTTGTATAGACGCCTGTAGTTTTCGCGCTTGTCTGATCCTCCTAGCCTATTGTGTTTGCTTAGAAGCTTTGATATTCTGCGGATTTTACCAGCTACAGCTTTTCGTCTTGCTTCGGTTGGATGCGCTGTGAAAACTGGATGGAATTCAAGTTTATTTAGCAGTTCCTTAGCTTGCGCAGGGCTCATTTCCGTGAGCAACTTGTGGTATGCGCATGTTAGCTCGTTAACTGGGTCTACGGGATTAGATTCTTCTACTTCGCATTCGCGTTGGTGCAGCACGGAGACCCTGTAGTTTTCTTCGCACAGGTTTGCTAAGTGGAAGTATGTAGCAAACGCACGCGCAAGAAGCTGCATATCTGGCAAATCCATGCCGTTGATTTTTTCTACAGCTTTGTTTAGTCCGTCGTCTTCTGTTCCTTGTGCATCAACCATTTGTGCGAAGTGTGCTGCGCTTGCGTCTACTGCGTTTAATCGCACTTCGTCGAATACTGTTAATAGTTTTTCATCAAATTCGCCTAATACATCGCGCAGAATATGTAAGCATAAATCCATGTCTTGCTTAAGCGATGCTGGCAGTTCGCGCTCTTCAGGTCCTTTTCGTCCTAGTCCAGACGTAACTATTGTTGCGTCTGCTGGAGTCACCTGTTGATTTTGAGTTGTCATCAGACCTCCTTGTGCTAGTCATAAGGTTGCTTGGTCATTTGACTTCCGCGGCTCCTCCGCGGTTATTTAGGTCAAAAGTTGCAAGCCCACAGCCTTTGTTCCCAGCGAGATTCCAAAATAATTGTGAACCGACCTTAGGACTGATTTTTTCTATAAATTTCTTATAGGCTACGCGCTGCGTATACTAAAAATTGTGAGCATAGAAGAGAATAACGCTGATAGTAATTCAAACAGTAATATAGGCAATACTCCACAAATACTTCCGACTGGTCATATAGTAGGAAAACCTTCTGGAAGATTCCAAACGCACGCGATTCCGCTAGATATGGAAGATGTTGAGCGCGATTGGGATAAACCAGTTACGGAAGCTGGGATTGCCGCAAAATCCAGTATTATTATTCGCGTTGGTGCTCTTGGCTTAGGCGCTGGTACTGGAAGCTACCGAGTCCGTGAGCTTATGCATAGGATTGGCGAACCTATGGGTGTTAATGTGCGCGCAGATGTTAATTTAACAGACATTGAGGCTACTTGCACAGATAAGCATGAGCGCATTACCGAAGTTGTTGACCTTCCTACTACGGGCGTAAATACGGAAAGAATTTGGCTTCTCGAACATTTTGCAGATTGGTTTAACGTTAAACTTGGAAATGATTCCTTATATCATTCAAAGGCAGCTGTTTCTAAGGAGTTGGTGGACACTCTTCAAGCTAGCAGCAATGAGAATGCGATTGTTCAAACCGCTAAGCAGTCGGAGGCGCATGCTGCAAAAGTCGAAGAGAAAATTGCTCTTCAAGAGGCGATTCGCAAAGAAAAACCTCGCGGTATTTTTGCGCTTCAACCAGAAAAAACTTATGCAGAGCATTTTTCTCACGTTCAAAATGTCAAAAATGTTCAAAATTCTCAAAATAATTTGAATTTAGATCTTAAAAACAATTCCAACGCTTTATCTAATCAAAATCCCGCTTGCGATTCTTCCGCGCCGCTTACTGTTCGTCAAGTTCACGACCGCTTAGACTTAATCAAAAATCGCAAGCCTCTTTATAAGCCTTGGTTTGCGGGTCTTGCGTCTGCTGTGGCGTGCGCGTCCTTCGCATTTTTGCTCGGCGGCGGCGCTTACGATATGCTTGGTGCTTTTATTGGAGCTGGCATTGGTCATTATGTTAGAAGACGCATGTTTATGCATCATCTAAACCAATTTGTTGTAACGTTTATTGCTGTTGCTGTTGGCGCTTTGAGTTGCATTGCTTCTCTTCGACTTGTTGGATGTTTTGATCCTGCTGCTTTGCATCATAATACAGCTTATATTGGTTCTGTTTTGTTTGTAATTCCAGGTTTTCCTCTTATTACAGGCGGCTTAGATATTGCTAAGATTGATTTTCCTTCTGGCATTCAGCGACTTTGCTACACAATGGCGATTATTCTAATGGGTACTCTTGCTGGCTGGATGGTTGCAAGCCTTGTTCAACTTAATCCCCAAGGCTTTACTCCACTGGGCTTAAATCCTTGGCTTAATGCTGTTCTTAGAATGATTACAGCGTTTGCAGGCGTGTGGGGATTCTCTGTTCTGTTTAATTCTCCTCAAAGAATGTGTTTCGTTGCTGGAATAATCGGCGCGATTACCGATACTTTGCGCTTAACTATGGCTGATTTTGGTATTGCTGCAGAAATCGCAGCATTTACTGGCGCTTTGCTTGCTGGTCTTTTGGCTTCCGCTTGGCGATCTGTAGTTCATAGAGGTTGGGCGCCTCAATATTTGGGCTATCCGCGTATTGGTCTTACTGTTCCATCTATTGTGATTATGGTTCCTGGACTTTATATGTATCGTGCAATGTTTTATCTTGGACAGTTTAATACTCTTCCTGCTTTAGATTGGACTTTCCGCGCTTTTATGGTGATTATTTGCTTGCCATTAGGACTTGCTGTTGCGCGAGTTATAACAGATAAAAGCTGGCGATACGACATTTAGTCATATCGAGAATAAACAAAATAGTGTAAACCTAAACAAAAACGCCCAGCGACTACTGGGCGTTTTATTTGTATGCAATCAAGCAAGAATTAATCATATTTAATTATTGCTAATCAACATTGTTAATCAGTACTTCATGTTCATTGCTTCGCGTACTTGATCAAGTGTTTCTTGCGCAATCGCAGCAGCTCTTGCATTTCCATCGTGCAAAATATCTCGCACAGAGTCCATATCTTTTGTCAATTCCGCTCTACGCTCGCGGTGTGGAGCAAGGAAGTTGTTTACAGATTCAATAACATACGCTTTTAATGCTCCTGCGCCAGCGTTGCCAATTTCTTGCGCAATATCTTTTGGATCTCTGCCTGTAACCAAACCAGCAGTAGTCAAAAGCGCAGAAACCTGTGGGCGAGCCACTGGGTCGAATGTAATTGTGCGCTCAGAATCAGTTGGACTCTTCTTAATCAGCTTCGCTGTTTCTTCTGCTGTTGCACCCAACATAATCGAGTTTCCGTAAGACTTACTCATTTTGCGTCCGTCTAATCCTGGGATTTCTGGCGTATCCGAAAGAATCGCAGCTGGCTCTGGGAAAACAGGATTCTTCTTTGCGTATCTCTCATTAAACCTACGAGCAATCGTGCGCGTAATTTCAATGTGTGGCAAATTATCTTTTCCAATTGGCACAACATTTGCTTTGCAGAACAAAATATCGCAAGCTTGATGCACTGGGTATGTAAGCAAAAGTCCTGTTAAAGCATGACCAGAAGCCTCCATTTCGGCTTTAACAGTAGGATTTCTATGCAATTCGGCTTCTGTAACTAAAGACAAAAATGGCAGCATAAGCTGATTTTCTGCAGGAACAGCGGAGTGTGTAAAAATCATTGTTTTCTTAGGATCAATTCCAGCAGCCATATAATCAAGAACAAGATTTAGTACATTATCTTCTACGTGTTCAACAGTGTCTCTATCTGTAATCACCTGATAGTCTGCAATAATCACGTTTGTGTTTACGCCAAGATTTTGCATTGCGACACGCTCACGAATCGAACCGAAGTAGTGTCCTAAATGAAGTCTTCCTGTTGGTCTATCTCCTGTGAGCATAGTAAAGGAGCTAGGATTTGATTTTAGCTTCTCAAGCGTTGCGTCTGAACGTTTTTGAGCTGCTACAAAGCTTGCACTTATTTCATTTCCAGCAGCCGTAACTTGTGCTTCTTCTGACATTTCTAACTCCTTACGCACGAGATTTTTCTTGCGATTTTTAAGCCTAAAAATATGGCTTTTATMTTGATTGTTTCGGTAAATTAGAGGGGGTCAGATGGGCCGCGGACGACAGAAGGCAAAGCAACAGAAAATTGCCCGTAAGCTCAAATACCTGACGACCGATACGGATTATGACGAGCTTGCTAAGGAGCTTAATACTCACGAGCCTGGTCAGGGATCCTTCGATCCGTTTGAATCTGATAATTATGATGAATCTAAAGATTATCTTGATAAGGAAGAAGATTCGTCTGATTTTGCTGATGATAGCGATTCTAAAGACGCTAATGAAGAGCAAGACTCGTGCGATTCTGTTCCTTGCAACGATGACGATTTAGACGATTACGCTAAGTGGGCTGCTGAAGCAGCTGCGTCTGCAGCCAATAAAGATAAATCGTCCGGCAATTCTGGCACGGTCCACCACCATATTCCTATGCCTATGCCGAATTTTATGCATAAGAAGTAATTTAAAAATAATAAACAAGTAATTGTTGAATTAAATTGTTGAATTAAATTATTCTCATGCAAGAGATTTTGTGAGTTCGGGCAGCAGATTGCTTAGGTTATCTCGCTCTCCAATTGCACTTATATTGCCAATTTGCTGCTCGTAATTCCATTTTGTTATTCCACAGGAAAGCCGCAACCAAACATCTGGGTCTAGTTCTATAACATCAGGCGGCGTTAGATTGTGTGGATCTGATTGTGGACCTTCTAGGATTTTTATAGCTCCCCAGGGCGCTACTCTTACTTCCACAGCAAATCCAGGCGCTATTGATTCCAAAACATAAAGAGAATACCTAACAGCCATTGCTTCATCATCTCTACTAACTTCAAGAATTTTGCTGTTAATACATGTGAAATTTTCCTTATCTTGCAAAGATTTCACATACGCCTTCGCCTTATTTTCCCATAATTTAAATGATTCTTTAGCGCGATTTATATCTTTTTCTCTTATAACTGTCATATTTGAATTATCTCATGAATTACATGACTATTATCTGTATTTTTAGTAGCGTTTTATTAAAGCTAAATCAAAGCTAGATAAAAGTTTAATAAAAATCATATTGTGAATAATTCTTAATAAGTGTTTGGGGTTGTGATATCATCAACAATGAAAACGTGTGCATTGCCGCGTACCGTCTTGTTAAGTGCAATTTGGCGCGGCTACAACCAACATAATCAGGGTTGCTATTCGCACATTTTAGGTAAATATATTATTCACGGCACAAGGAGTCAAATATGACTAAACACGTCGCGCCGAAAGCCAAGACAACTGCGGCGACATTTGCCAAAGAACTTCAAGAACATCTGAAGTACACTCAAGGTGTCACGCCAGAACAGGCCACTACGGCTGATGTGTATGTTGCCGCTGCTACCGCTGTCCGTCGCCACTTGATGGACTCTTGGATGCAGACCCAGCATGACATGATTAACGGCAACACCAAGGCTGTGGGCTATTTGAGCGCAGAGTTCTTGATGGGCAAGCAGCTTGAGAACGCTTTGCTTAACGCTGGTCTTACCGACCAGTTCAACAAGGCTGTAACTAAGCTTGGTTTCGATCCAAAAGCTGTTATCGATGCTGAGTATGAGCCAGGTTTAGGTAACGGCGGTTTGGGTCGTCTCGCAGCCTGCTTCATCGATTCGCTCGCCTCTATCGGCGTGCCAGCATTTGGCTACGGCATCCAGTATCGTTACGGAATTTTTAAGCAGCGCTTCGACGAAGATGGTAAGCAGGTAGAAACCCCTGATTACTGGCTTAGCAACGAAGAGCCATGGGGTCACATCGATTACGGTCGAGATCAGCGCGTTAACTTCGGCGGCGAAGTTGTTGAAGAAAACGGTAAGCGCGTTTGGAAACCAGCTTGGTCTGTTCGCGCAGTTCCAGTTGATTACATGGTTCCAGGCTACAACTCTGGTCGCGTAAACACTCTTCGCTTGTGGACTGCAAAGTCTTACGACGAATTTGATTTGCTCACCTTCAACAAGTCTGAGTACTTGGATGCTGTTAAGCCACAGGTTGCAGCAGAAAACATTTCTAAGATTCTTTACCCAGAAGATTCCACTCCAGAAGGCAAGGCTTTGCGTCTTGAGCAGCAGTACTTCTTCGTAGCTGCTTCTATTCATGATGCTATCCGCGTATTCTATCCAGGTCAGGATAAGCCGGATCTCACCACCTTCCCAAGCAAGATCAACTTCCAGTTGAACGATACTCACCCAGTTATCGGTATTCCAGAGCTTATGCGCGTTCTTATGGACGAGTACGGCTACGATTGGAACACCGCTTGGGGCATTACCACCAAGACCTTCAACTACACTTGCCACACGCTTCTTCCAGAAGCTTTGGAAGTTTGGCCAGCAAAGCTTATTGGCGAACTTTTGCCACGCCACCTTGAGATTATTCAAGGCATTAGCGAGCAGTTCCGCAATGAGCTTCGCGGTAAAGGCGTTGCTGAGGATCAGGTTGAGCGCATGCGTATCGCTACCGACGCTGACGAAAATGGCGAAGGTGCTGTAGTTCGCATGGCTTACTTGGCTACCTACGGTGGTTCTTATGTTAACGGTGTTGCTGAGCTTCACTCTGAGTTGTTGAAGGATGTCACTTTGAAGGACTTCTCCAGCGTTTACCCAGATAAGTTCAAGAACGTTACTAACGGCGTAACTCCTCGTCGCTTCGTGCGCTTGAGCAACCCACGCATGTCTGCCCTTATTACTGAGGGCTTGGGCACCGACGCATGGCAGGGTGATTTGGAGCTTCTTGAAGGTTTGAAGCCATTGGCTGACGATCCAGCATTCGTTAAGAAGTTTGCTGAAGTTAAGAAGCAGAATAAGCTTGCCTTCGTTGATTTTGCAAAGCACAAGTATGGCTTTGAAATCAACCCAGATACTATGTTTAACACCATTGTTAAGCGTTTGCACGAGTACAAGCGCCAGTCCATGAAGATCCTCCAGGTTATCTCCACATATGCTGGAATCAAGAATGGCACAATCGACGTAGACAAGATGCTTCCACGCACCGTGTTCTTCGGCGCTAAGTCCGCTCCAGGCTATGCTATGGCAAAGCTTACGATTCAGCTTATTAACAATGTTGCTCGCGTTGTGAACAACGATCCAGCATGCAAGGGCAAGCTTGCAGTGTTCTTCCCACCAAACTACAACATCGAGTTGGCAATGAACTTGATTCCTGCCACCGATTTGGATGAGCAGATTTCTCAGGCCGGTAAGGAAGCTTCCGGTACTGGTAACATGAAGTTCGCTTTGAACGGTGCTTTGACTGTTGGTACTCTCGACGGTGCAAACGTTGAGATTCGTGAACGCGTTGGCGCTGAGAACTTCTTCCTCTTTGGTATGACTGTTGACGAGGTTGAGAAGCTCTACGCTGAAGGCTACGATCACGGCGGCTCCTACAAGTACTACGAGTCTGATCCTCGCTTGAAGACCGCTGTAGATATGGTTGCTGACGGCACCTTCTCCAACGGCGACAAGAGCGTGTATGAGCCACTCGTTAATGATTGGCTTACTCACGATTACTTCATGGCAATGGCTGACTTTAGCTCTTACATGGATATTCAAGCTCAAATTGAGGAAACTTACCGCGATCCTATGAAGTGGGCTCGCATGGCAGTTTTGAACGTAGCCAACTCTGGTTACTTCTCTTCTGATCGCTCTATCGAAGATTACCTCGATCGCATTTGGCACACTGGTGCTCTTCCAACTGCTGAATAATTATGTAAAAGCATTTTAATATTGCTTTAATAAAAAGGCTGTGACTAGCGTTTGTTGGTCACAGCCTTTTTTATTTATAAAAATAATTAAAAATAAATATCAAAATAAAAATAAGATGTGAAACTATGCACTATAAGTGCAGAACTCCACACCTTATATAGCTAAAAATCTGAGTATAAGAATTTTAATTCTATCTAAGCCTCAACTGGCTTAGCTACTTCAGATTCTTCCTTATCTGTTTTTTCAGCACCTAAATCGATTGGTGAAGAGCTGTTCTCCCATGGCTGCTCCCATGGATCATAATCAGGATTATGCTGCTTGTATACATACAATGCTGCAATACCTGCGAGCAGTGCTCCAAAGAGCAGTGCAAAGAACTTCCAACCGCCAGAGGACCTGTTCTCCATGATGGCTCCTTTCGTCAAGCTGACCTGCTCGTCCAAGTCAACAATTTATATCGAGTTTTACTCGCGTACTAACTATCATAGTGATTTTTTTCAATACTCGCATCTTTTTTATCATATAGATTGGTTACAAATATTTAAACTTTGTGTATGCGATTAGATAATGTTATTTTATGAACAATTTTGATGTAAAAAATATTATTAGGCGTTTTAAGATTAATTGCAAAAGCGCTACATATTCACTCATTTATATTTGTGTGTTTGTTTGGCTTGTTGAAATTATTCTTCATACTTTTTCGCCAAACTTGTATCAAGCACTTATTGAGAATACAGCATTTTCTCCATTTTTGATTAAAAAATCTATTTGGACTTGGTTTACATCTATGTTTGTTCATTCTCCTGGATTTAGCCACATATTTTTCAACATGCTCTGCTTATATTCTCTCGGAATAGAATTAGAGAAATTCTTTGGCAGGTGGAAGTTCTTCTTCCTATATGCCATTTCAGGACTAGGAGGATGCGTTGCAACCCTACTTTACTGCAGAATGACGGGAAACTGGTTCTTGTCGGCTTATGGTGCATCAGGTGCAATTATGGGGCTTATAGGGGCACTTCTTGTAGCTCAATGGAGACTCGGTGAAAATACTCGAGGAACTTTGATATGGATTGCTTTAACTCTAGCTATGCCTATTATTATTCCAAATATTGCTTGGCAGGCTCATGTTGGTGGTCTTATCACTGGAACAATTTTGGCTACTTTGCTTGGAGTTAATAATCCGATTCTTAAAAAAGCATCTTTTAATGAACGTTTTGCTATATATTCTTTACTGATTCTTATTGTGCTCCTATCTATTTGCATGTTATGTATATGCTAATCAACTTTAAATTACACGTATGTAGTTCTCCACAATTGTGGACACAAAAGTGGATAACTTGGGTATAACATGGGAATATCTGCTCATGTTATCCACAATGTTGTACACAAACGTTGATAACTCAGTCTTTTAAAACCTGTTAACAAGTGCATAAAAGTTATCCACATTTTTTATAAATTGTGATTTTCTCCAATCTTAATAAGAAATAAAATTATGCAATCTAAATTCAATCATCCAAAACATCTAGATCCACAAAGCCAAGAAACACTTGATTTTATTAAGGAAAATCAAGATGCTAACCCTGAAGATGCTGCTTTAAAAGCATCTAATAATCCCAAAATCAATGTTTTATTTGCCGTTAATCAAATAAGCGGAAAACAGATTGCAAAAACAAAACTGCCTAATTGGTATATGAATAAACAAGTAATATATCCAGCTCACATTTCGATGGAACAATGTTCATCGCAAGCAACCGCACAATATAAGGCGCAGATAGTTCATAATCTTATAAAAGATAATAACTTAAACAAGTCTAACACTACACTAATTGATTTAACTGGCGGATTTGGCGTAGATTGCGCAATAATGAGCAAAGAATTCAGTGAATCTATTTGCGCAGAAAAACAAGAAGAATTATCTGCTATCAGCCAGCACAATATGATTGTAATGGGATTAAAAAATGTTCATTGCGTAAATTGCACAAGCTCTGAAGTATTAAATAACATAAATTCAGCTACCCTTATTTACATTGATCCCGCAAGACGCGACCAAAAAGGATCTAGAACATACGCTATAGAAGATTGCACTCCGAATGTTATAAACCTAAAATCACAGATGCTAGATGCTTCAAAATTTGTGATTATAAAACTATCCCCAATGCTTGATTGGAGAAAAGCTATATGTGATTTTAACGGAAACGTTAGTCAGGTACACATAATTTCTCACAACAATGAATGCAAAGAATTACTTTTAGTATTGGACGCAAATTTACATAACATTATTGAGATTCATTGCGTTAACAATGAAAATATTACTGTTTTTTGCGCAAAATATGATTCGTCTTTACACAAGGTTGAAGAATCTTACGAGATTTTAAATAATGTCACAAATGTTATGGAAAATTGGAGAAATTTAGCTAAATATGTTTATGAGCCAAACGCTTCTATTATGAAAGCAGGATGCTTCAATCTCTTAGTACAAAAATATGGTGTTTATCAAATAGCAAGCAACAGCCACATTTTTATTTCAGAAAATTGTAACTCTGATTTTCCTGGAAAAATTTGGAAAATAGAAGGAGTCTGCAGCATGAATAAAAAAGAAATCAAGCAAATTATTTCAGACTTAGAGTACGCGAATATAGCCACGTACAATTTTCCAATTAGTGTTAATGATTTGAAGAAAAAACTTAAATTAAAAGATGGTGGTACAACTAGAATTCTGGCTACTACGGATAGTAAAAACCAGCACGTAATTATTAGAGCAAGTCAAGTAACAGATAATATACAATAAATAAATTAATGGCTGCGCACTCATGCACGCAGCCATTAATCAAGATTTAAAAAGTTCTATTAACTTTTTATCTCCAACACATTGTCATTAAGAATCCAGCCATAACCAAGCATGCTGCAATCAAAAGATTAAATGCTCCAATCCCAGGAATTGGTAGAGAAGGATTCAGGTAGTAAACAACCGCCCAGAACAAACCAACAATCATAAGCGTGCAGAAAAGCGGAACAAACCAACCAGCATTAGCCTTTGTTCCTTTAATTGACTCTTCAACTCTACGAGTATTTTCTTCTTGACGCTTCATCATTCGCTGTATCTGCGGAGACAAAGAATCTTTGTCCGCAGTCGCATTCAGCACAGCTTCAACCTGCTCCATAGGCACGCCATACAAATCTTCTTTAGAAGATTCTTTTGCTTCGCCAGCATCGGCAGATGAAGCAGCATTCAATGTGTTTAATTCTTCGTCAGCCATAACAGTAACTCTCCAATCAATCGGCTACACGCTATAATAATAGTTACACTCGAACGCAATAAGAAGACTGGATGCTATGGCTAGACAAACAGGTAAACACAGCGCTAAAAAATCGCTGTTGGGAAGCATTGCTGTGGCATTAGCTATCTCTTTTACAGGATATTTATTTATTACTAACTTGCGTATTAATCGTACAGCGTTTGTTACATCAGACACTGGTCAGATGGTAGAAAGAAATTCTCAAAGAGCAAAAAGCTTAAGAGAAGATGTTAAAGAGCTAGATTCACAGGTAAATCTTCTAAACAAAACTTTAACGAATAATACAAATGATGCAGATTCTTCTGACGACACTGGTGCTAGCACAATACTCCCAGCAATACAGGGACCTGGAATTAGTGTTACACTGAACGATTCACCACTGTGGAAAACAGCCGTAAACGGGTCTGGAAGCTCCGCAAACATAAATGACTACGTAATACACCAACAAGACATAGAAGCTGTGGTAAATGCCCTTTGGAGAGGTGGAGCAGAGGCAATAACAATCCAAGACCAACGCATACTATTCAATTCTGCTGTTGTTTGTATCGGAAATGTGCTTATGCTACAAGGTCATCAGTACTCGCCACCGTATAGAATATCTGCTATTGGCTCAATCGAAGACATGGTAGATGCGCTGGATGACTCTCCAGCAATTCGAACATATAAAGACTATGTCAGCGGTTTTGGGTTGGGATGGAAAGTGGAAAAAAAGAGTAATCTAAAATTCGCAGAATCTTCTGCACTTTTACAGCCGCTACGATATGCTTCGGTTCCAAAAGATGCCGATTTTATTAGTAGTAATATTTCGCCACAACACCATTCCAACAGGCAATAAAGGAGTAACATGAAGCGTTCTAACAATATGCACGAACGTAGCGAAACTAAACACGGCAAAACCAGTATTATCTGGCAAGCAGTTGGTGTTGTAGGAGAACTTCTTATTTCTTTCGCTGTTATTTGTGCACTGTATATTGTCTGGCAAATGTGGTGGACGGGCGCACAGGCTGAACATATACAAGTTGAAACACGTCAATCTGTTTCTTGGACAAACCCTGCTGCTGGTCCTAAAACAAAAATTGCTCTTCCTCAAATAGACAATCCTCCTAAATTACAGGGCGTTAAACACGGAGATCTTCTAGCGCGAATCTATATTCCGCGCTTCGGTGATCAATGGGAGCGTAATGTTATTGAAGGCGTAGATATGGAGATACTTAATCGTCGAGGATTAGGTCATTATCCTAAAACTGAGTTGCCTGGAGAAATTGGAAACATTACAATTATTGGTCACCGCAATGGTTATGGTCAGCCTCTTGCGGATGTTGATAGGTTCCAAAAGGGAGATTCTATTATTCTTCGAACTAAGGATTATTGGTTCGTTTACAAATACATTACTCACAAGATTGTTAGACCAGAACAGGTTGAAGTTCTTGACCCAGATCCAATAAACCATAGTAAAGAGCCAAAGAAACGCATGATTACTATTATTACATGCGAACCTAAGTTCTCTACGCCTAAGTTCCGCTTTGTTAGCTTTGGCGAGCTTGATTATTGGGCTAAAGTTTCTGACGGTATTCCAAAAGAGCTTTCTACTTTAGACGAAAACGGAAAAGTTAAGTTTGTTAATAATGAGAAACAATCTTTGATTTCTCACCTTGATTCACTTGTTCCGCTTATGATTGGCGCGCTGATAGTTTATTTGATTATCTTTGCTGCTGGAGCTATTGCATGGCAGTGGCCGTTAAGACGCGAGATTAAAGCAGGTCTAAAGCCAAAGCCTGAATTCAGCATCTTTGGCGGACTTATGAGGCTACAGCCTGGAATTCTTCCAGTGAGATTAATTCTCTCCTTAATTATCTACCTAATATGCATGATGATACTTATGCAATGGGTATACCCGTTTGTTTCGGCAAATATACCATTCTTAAGAGAAATGTCTGCATACACAGCAACGCCTTACTAAGGGGTAAGTAGATAATAAGTAAGTAGATAAGATTAATAAATAATAAAAATCAGGGTTAGGATGATTTCTTAACCCTGATTTTTTCGTATAAGATTAGATAATCTACTTTTGGTTTATGTACAAAAACTAACTAAAACACGTGGACATTAAGCATGCACTTAATTAACATATGCATTTAATTAATATAAAAAGCCAGTAAGCTTATTAAACTTACTGGCTTTATGCTTTTGCTTTTTACAAACCTGTATTTGTTGTTGTAGTAGATGTAGATGGGTCTTCAGTAGAAGGTTTATTCAAATCTAACCCAGTACCTGGCTTTGTAAGGTCCGATGGAGGAGTAGCAGATTTCACAGTCAAAGTGATTGTTGAACCTTTGTCAATCTTTGCTCCTTCTTTTTCAGACATTCCAGTAACTATGTCATCATCTTTAGCTGATGCATCAGATGCAACAACCTTAAAGCCTTTTGCTTCCAATACTTGTTTAGCCTGCTTGAAAGTTACAGTGCCAACAGCCAAACGAGGAACTTCAACTTTAGGCTTTCCTTTAGAAACATATACTGTTACAGAGCTATGAGGCTTTACTGCAGCACCAGAAGATGGGTTCATCTTGGTCACAGTTCCTTCAGATGCAGTATCAGATTCTTCCTCAACAACATTTACAGTAAAACCAAGATTTTGCAATTCGCTTGTTACAACATCCTTAGATTGTCCAACTAAACCATCAGGGACCTTTGTAAGACCAGAAGAAATGTATAAGGTAACCATAGACCCCTTGTCTGCAAACGAATCTGCAGAAGGATCTGTACGAGTAACATGATTCTTCTTAACTTCCGTGCTATCTTCTACACGAACATTAGATATCTTAAATCCAGCACGTTCAAGAGCTTTACGTGCTACATCTTGCGATTTACCAGTAACATCTGGAATCTTAGTAGACTGTGGACCTACAGAGAACCATACGCTTACTCTAGATCCTGAAGAAACTTTAGCTCCACCTTTAGGAAGCTGTTTTGTAAAAGTTCCTTCTGGTTGAGAAGATTTATCATCTTCCAAAATATCTGGGATAAGACCAAGAGCTCGCAACTTTTCGCGAGCAGCATCCTGCGTTGTTGTTTCTGTAAATGTAGGAACTACAACTTCTCCAGCAAGTTTACTGCGATTCAAAACCAATAAAATTCCAGCAACAACAATTGCACAAACTACAGCAGATATAACGGAAGTAATAACAATTCTCTTACTTCTTTTTGCTCTATTAGCTGCAAGCTGCGCTGCTCTAGTGTTATAACCAGTATTTTGAGTATAAGGCTCAAATTGACCTGTAATAGCACCAAAGCTTTGAGTTGATGCGGTATCAGCATTGTTCATTGCTTGTGTTGCAGCATTCTGCTCAGCCTGCTTTCTAGCACGCATATTAGCCAAATCCGTCAGAGGATTAAATGCTGCAGCAACAGGAACACCACCATTCATAAAAGCCAATATGTCATTTTTAAATTCTGCGGCAGTTGCATACCTATTCTGGCGGTCCTTCGCCATTGCTTTGGCACAAATCTTATCCCACATAACAGGAAGACCAGGAACAAGCGTACTTAATGGCGTTGCAACCTCAGACACATGCTGATACGCAATTGCAACAGCTGAATCACCTGTAAAAGGAGGTCTACCAGTTAGCATCTCATATAAAACACAGCCAGCAGAATATAAGTCAGATCTCATATCTACTTGTTCTCCACGAGCCTGTTCAGGAGACAAGTATTGAGCAGTTCCAACCACGCCCTGTGATTGTGTCATTGTTGTTGCAGAATCGTCCAATGCCCTAGCGATTCCAAAATCCATAACTTTAACAATGCCCTGCTCGGAAATCATAATATTTCCAGGCTTAATATCCCTATGAATTACACCCATTCTGTGCGAATACTCAAGAGCATTAAGAACTCCGAGCATAACCTGCTCAGAGTCTCTTTGACTCAAAGCACCATTCATTTTAAGAATATCGCGTAAAGTTTTACCCTTAACATATTCCATAACAAGATATGGCAGATGCTCTTCTACACCATTGTCATCTTCTACAGATTCTTCTCCAGAATCATAAATATTAACTATGTTAGGATTGTTCATCTGAGCAATTGAATGTGCTTCTCTGCGGAATCTAGATAAGAAAATCTCATCATTTGCCAGATCAGAACGCATAATTTTAACCGCAACAGTACGACCAAGACGTTTATCTTCTGCGATTCTCACCTCGGCCATTCCGCCACGACCAATTAATTCACCTAATTGATACCGTCCATTCGCTAATGAGGTAGGCATTGTGTTACTCATTGCTGCTCCTTGCGGTTGTTATTGTTTAAAATGTTAATAATATTCACTTGAGTTTTTGGAACACTTCTCACGCTACGAGCAGGACGCTGAACAGCGGAAGAAGGTACTGAGTTTTTATTATTAAATGCTGTTTGTTGATCTAAAAGTCTTCTTTCTATTTTCGAAAGAACTTTTGACACTACTAGAGCATCTTTAGGTCTGTCTTTTGGATTTTTAGAAAGCATTGACATTACAAACTGTCTTAATTGGATATCAACACTATCTGGAAGAGGTGGAACAGGATCGTTAACATGAGCTGCTGCAATATCTACAGGCGTAGCTCCAGTAAATGGTCTGTGTCCACAAAGTCCTTCGTAAGCAACAACTCCGAGAGAATATATGTCAGATTGAGCAGTAGCTTGTTCTCCTTGAGCTTGTTCTGGAGAAATATATTGAGCCGTTCCTACTACCATTCCATCCTGAGTTATTTGTTCTTGATCACTAGAATAAGAAACACCAAAATCTGTTATTTTTACACTTCCAGTATCAGAAACCATAATGTTTGCTGGTTTAACGTCTCTGTGTATAACACCATGAGAATGAGCTACAAAAAGACCTCTAGCTGTTTGAATAAGAATAGGAAGCAAACGAGTTGGTTCCACAGTTTTTTCTTTATGATACAAATCTGCTAAAGATTTACTAGGCACATACTCCATAATCAGGAAGCCAATACCATCATGCTCATAATAATCAAATAATGCCGCAATATTAGGATGCGCTAAATTGGCTGAATTATGTGCTTCTGCGCGAAGTCTACGCAACTTAGCTTCAACATTGTTAGTGTCTGTTCTAAGAGCTTTAATTGCTACAATCCTGCCGAGCTGTATGTCAAAACCTTTCCATACCTCGCCCATACCGCCTTGTGCAAGACGTCTATCTAACCTATATCGATGATGAACTAATTGTCCTTCAACAAGTTTCATTGCTTAAGAGCCTCCTTCATCACCTGCTTCATAATAGGTCCTGCAGTATAAGTTCCATATGTGTTCGCATTATGAACTACTACTGCTATAGCTATTTTAGGGTCTTCTGCTGGGGCAAATCCAATTACCCATCCATTTGCAGACTGATTTTTTACACCAATCTGCGCTGTTCCAGTTTTTGCTGCAACATGAATATTTGGTAGAGAAAGATTTGAATTTTCTTTAACTACTACACTTTGCATCATACTATTAAGTTTTGCAGCTGTCTGTGCACTAATAGCTTGGCTCATAACAGTAGGACTTGTTTGCGATATAACAGACAAATCACTAGATCTTACGCAATCAACCAAAGTTGGTTTCATAAGAGTTCCGTTATTAGCTATAGCCGACGCAATCATAGCATTTTGAAGCGTAGTAATCTTTGTATCTCCTTGACCTATAGATTCTAGAGCTAATTTATCTTGAGATGGTTTAGTAGAAAGTAATGATGTTACTACTCTCATAGGGAAACCAGTTGAATCTGATCCATCTAAAGTAAATGAGCTAAAGAATCCAAATTTCTTAGCTTGCTTTATTATTGCGTCAGACCCTAACGATATTCCTAACTGTGCAAAAGCAGTATTTGAAGAATAAGCTAAAGCATCTTCAAATGATATTTGTCCGTTAACTCCATTTGCGGGAACAACAACATTTGTTAAATGTGTTCGAGTTCCAGGAAGAGTGTAGCTTGATCCAGCTGGAATCTGAGTATTTAAATCATATTTTCCAGATTCTAACGCTGCAGCAGCAATAAGTGTTTTTAAAGTAGATCCTGGTGCATACAGTTCAGAAATGGAACGATTAAGCATCGGATTATAAATATTAGATATAAGATCCTTGTAAGACCTATTTACAGAAGAAACATTGTGAGAAGCAAGAAGTGAAGGATTGTAACTTGGAGTGCTAACCATTGCTAGTATTCGTCCAGTTTTTGGCTCTATAGCAACTAAAGCGCCTTCTTTATTTTTTAGTAGATTATATGCAAGAGTCTGAAGTTTAGTGTTAATAGATGTTTCTATTGAAGCACCCCTATTTTCTGCTCCAGTAAACAATGACTTAAACTTTTGAAGGAATAAAGCATCTGACTTTCCACTTAAAAGCTCATTCCTTGACGCTTCTATTCCTCTATCAGCTCTTTGACTTATTGAATAATATCCTGTAATCGGAGCATAAACTTCACCATTGAAATATGAGCGCTGATAAACAAAAGCATCTTTAGATGGATCAGATTTTGCTAATACTGTTCCATCAGACGCAAGTATTGCTCCTCTAGGAGACCCAAATTCATGGTATAGTGCTCGTCTATTTCTAGGATCTGAATTTAACTCGTTTGCTTTTATAGAAGTTATGTAAGTACTAGAAACACAAAGTATTACGAATAATATTATTACTGCAGTAAAAAGCTCTTTTAAACATTTATTCATAACTTTCACCTCCATCTTCTTTAAGATCAGAGGCTTTATTTTCTCTCTCCCTAAGTTCTCGTTCTCTTAAGGCAGCTAAAGCTTCGTATTGGAAAGTATCAGACATAACAGCAGTTTCAGGCTTATTTGCAGCATTAGAGATAACAATCAAAATAGCAGCAAGCAAATAATTTGCCACTAATGAGGATCCTCCAGCAGCCATATATGGCATTGTTAAACCAGTTAAAGGAATTACAAGAGTAATACCTCCAACAACAGTAAAAACTTGGAAAGCCATTGTAAAAACTAAACCAGATGCAAGGAGTTTTCCAAAACCATCCTTGATTTTCATTGCCGTTATCATACCCGAAGCAATAATAATCAAGTAAAGCATTAATACTATGAACAAACCCGTCAATCCTAATTCTTCACCAACTGAAGCGTAAATAAAATCAGAATTAGCAAGAGGTGTCAAAGATGGGTGACCTTGCCCTAATCCGGTTCCTGTAACACCACCAGCTGCCAATCCAAATAATCCTGTAACAATCTGAGCAGAACCACCTGGGAATCTATTGTAAATAACTGGGTCATACGGGTTAAGCCAAGCATCTACTCTATATTGCACGTGAGCAAATAATTTAACAGCTACAAAGCATCCAATCATGAATGCTATAAATCCAATTGCAAGCCAACCTTTTCTGCCTGTAGCAACATACAACATAGAAACAAACATTGCGAAGAACATTAAAGATGTTCCTAAATCGTGTTGTACAACAAGAACACACATTGATGCAGCCCAAACAAGTGCAATAGGACCCATGTCTTTAAATCGCGGAAGATGCACGCCTAAAATCTTTTTTCCGCCAACAGCAAGCCTGTCTCTATGGTCAAACAAATATGCTGCAAAGAAGAATGCTAAGAATAACTTTGCAAATTCTCCAGGTTGAAGAGTGTGGTTACCAAAACCAATCCATATTCTTGCTCCGCCAATTTCCTTACCAACTATAGGAAGCATTGGAGATAGTAACAATATAAAACCTATTATCATGCTTACATACGAGAAACGTCTAAGTATTCTGTAATCTTCAAGAACAAGCACAAAAATTATTGACAAAACAAGAGCAACACAAACCCATATAAGCTGTTTCATAGCAATATCTGTATTGTGCTGTTTATCTATCCTAGCAATCATTACTGTGCCGATAGTTGTAAGCAGAAGCATACATGGCAATATAACTTGACTACAATAAGGTTTTTTTACTATTAAAACTCCCCATAGAACCAAGTATAATGCTGTTGTAAAAGTAAGCATTCCAATATAATCTGCTGGAATATATCCATTAATCCTCAAAAACATCTGCAAAAATGCTAATGAAGATATAATTATGGAAAACAGAAGTAGAGAAATTTGTTTAATTCTAATACTCAACATATTCATGAGGTTTTACCCCCTGAATCAGAGTCTGAATTTACAACTCCACTATTATTGCCATCTTTATCGTCTAAACTAGATTTAGCGCTTTTTTGTTTATTACTGTGTTTTTCAATTTCTCTAGCACGCATTTCACGTCTTATTAATTTTGCGTGTCCTCTAGCTTCTTTAAGACTGCTAAAACTTATTCCTTCATCGAGTTGATCTTGCCAAGATTTATCTAGTTTTTTTACTCTAATATCTGTTTCTTCGATCTGATGAGAAAGTTCTAAACCAAAAATATTTGTAGGAACACCTTGGTAAATAACTACTCTATCGTTACCTTTACCAATGTAATACTGCTTTTGAGTCCACGAATATACAAGATATGCTCCAGAAGCAACAATAGAGCATATTACAAGTATTGCGAAAGCAACTCCTATTCTCATCCATCTTTTTCTAATCTTATTTGCTTTGTGCGCTTCAGCTTGTTCTCTTTTTACAGCTCTAGCAACATCTGGATCTCTAGGATCAGTTGAGATTCTTCCATTCTTCTTTTTTACAATAGGAATCTCATTTGTATCTGTAGACCTAAGTTCTTCTTCATTTCTTAAGTGAGAAGGCTGAACTAAACGAGTTGTTTCAACTTTTTCAACATCTTTTTCACTCGACTTTTCACCATCTTGTATAAGAGCAGCGGCTCTTTGAGCAGGTGAATTTTTACCTTCTCGCAACATGGGTGTGGAAGATACTGCCTTATTAACAATATCTGCTATCGATTCCAAATCCTTACTTGCAGAACCGCCAATCAATGGTGTTTGGTGAGGTAAATCAAAAGCATCTGCGTCTAGTGCCAAAGTCGCATCTGCAATAACAGCTGTGGCATTATCAGTACTTCCAGCTTTAAGAGCCATTGAAACAAGTTTTTGAGCACATTCTTCTTGATTAGATACACTGCTCATAACTTCTTGAATAGTGGAATCTTCTAATACTCCACATACTCCATCTGAACAAAGCAACCAGCGATCTGAAGGATGAGCTAATCGAATTGCCATATCTGGGCGTGGATCAATATCAAAATCACCTAATACTCGCATAACAACATTGCGCTGTGGATGATTTCTTGCTTCTTCTGGAGTAATATGACCAGTATCAATTAAATGTTGAACATAACTATGGTCACAAGTCATTCTTATAAGATGATTATCTCGCAACAAGTATGCTCTAGAATCACCTAAATGTGCAAGAACCCAGTATCCGTTTACTAAAGAAACAGCTGTTACTGTCGTTCCCATGCCAGCAAGACGTCTTTCACGCTTAGCTTTTCCAACAATCGCGTCGTGAGCTGCCATAATTGACGTTTCCATCATAGAAGAAACAGCTTTTACATCATTTGGTCTTGAATCCTGCTCAATATGAGCTAAAGATCTTATTGCAATAGTGGACGCCGTATCTCCACCAGCATGGCCACCCATACCGTCACAAATAGATGCTAAACGCTCTCCTGCGAACGCTGAGTCTTGATTATTACTACGAACTGTACCAACATCACTAACAGCCGTGGAATACATAAACAACGCTTTATCAATAAATGAATCTTTATTAAAATTATTTTCTTTATCTCTATTAGTGTTTTTATTATTTAAAGAATTATATACAGTATCGGAATTTCTACTATCAATGTCTGAATCTAATTGTGTCATATAATCACCTCAATTCAAACATTGTTGCGCCAATTCGCACAGAAGTGCGTGGTTGCAAAACGACTGGTTCATTAACTCTATTATGACCAATCATAGTTCCATTAGTACTGCCCAAATCTTCGAGTACCCAAGATTTTACAGATTGATTAAAGTAAACACGAGCATGATGAGACGATACAAATTCGTCATTTAAAACTACAGTATTGTTTGCCGATCTTCCAAGAGTTACACCAGATGGTTCAAGAGGGAAGGATGAACCAGCCAAAGGACCATCAATAATAACAAGTAAAGTAGGATTTTCTGAAAGTTTATTAGATTCTTCATTCCTAGAAACTATATTATTTTGATTATTTTCACTACTTGAATTATTTGGCTTACGACGATTTTTAGTCTTAAAAGAACGAGACTTTTTAGGACTAAAAATCTCAATATCTCTACGAAGAGAACGAACAGCAAACCACACGAATACCCACAAAAGTACTAAGAAACTGTACTTAAGTATAGCAAAAGTTAACTCGGTTAATATCATGCGCGTACTCGTATCTCTTTATGTATTCGTCTATTACTCCTGATCCTGTGATGAAGCCCAATAGAAAATACGAGTACGTCCGATAGTTATAGTATTTCCATCTAAAAGTGTTGCTGCTGGAGTCTGATGTCCTTCAACATAAGTTCCATTAGTAGAACCAAGATCTCTAGCAATAACACCATCAGGCGTAATATCTATTCCAAGATGACGACGAGAAATACCAGGATCGTCAATAACAATATCGCAGCCAGATCCTCTGCCTAATATCGTGCGATCTTTTGTTAACAAATATCTATTTCCATTAATTTCAAGCATTGGATGATTTTCTGACTGTTCTTGAGTTGTTACAGGAACAGCATTTCCTGGAACAGAGTCAGAAATCAAATTGAAATTACCTTTAGCAAGATCTGTGTCTTCTTCAAAAATAACTGCAACAGGTCCAACAAACGCATAATGCTGGCTTTTTGCATATTGTGTAAGATTATCTGCAAGCTCGTTAGCTAACGCTTCACTACCAAGCTGATCAAAATCTGGCGTACTCAGTTTAAAGTGATATTCATTCGGAGCAACTGTACGATCGCGATCAATTGGCATAGATTGATTATCAATCTCTCGCTCTAATGCACTGGAAAGATCAACAGGCTGCAAGTCTTTAGAGCCGAATTTTGCGAAGACCCCGTTCATTGCACCTTCAACGCTCTTCTCAAGTCGGTCAAGCATGCTCATTGTAAACCCTTTCTATCTTTTCCTCATATTACTCGTCACCTCGTACGGTGTTCAACTTATTACATTCGTATATTAATACTTGTTTAATCAATATTCTTTTATATTACAAAATCATCCATCAAATCATCCATTTAAATAAATAAACACGCATACTCATAATACATATTTATCATATATATTTCTAAGTGTAATCTTTAACTATGAATCAAAAAAATCAGTTTTATAACTTTTGGCAAAAAATAGTAGATAATAAAAAGTCTTCTATTGTTTTACTTCTTGCCATTTTAATCCCTTGCATTGGTAAAGGGGTGCTTGTTATGAGTGAGGAAAGATCTTTAGAAACAGGCATCGTTGCATTTTTCCATAATTATTCCCCATCTTTCATAATGTCTATTTCAAAGATTCTTGCAATAATTTTTTCTACAAAATGTTGCATAGTCATACTTCTTGTTTTATCTATTATTTCTTACTTTATTAAAAGAAATTGGCGTATAACTCTTACACAACTTGTTATTTCTCTTTTGCCTATGGTTTATATTTTTGCAATTAAATTCATAGTTCATAGACCTAGGCCTTTTATTGGAGTAAAGGTTAAACTTCCACCAGATCCAAGTTTTCCAAGTGGTCATACTGCAGCAGCTGTTGCGATTTGCGCTATGATTCTTATGATTCTTTATGTATCTAATAAATCATTGTTAAAACTTGGCTTGATAATAAGCATTGTTGTTGTTGTAATAGTGGCTCTTTCTAGGCTTGTTGTTGCAGCTCACTTCCCTACTGACGTTATAACTTCTGCAATAATGTATCCAATATTAGTTATGTATAATCTTGATTTCTTTAAAAACAGTAGTTTTATTAATAGAAAAATATTAAAAAGATAAAGGTAAATAAACAATGTTTAATGGTTTTAAAAAATTTATTGCTCGTGGCAGCGTTATCGACATGGCAGTCGGTGTTGTTATGGGCGGTGCTGTTACAGCAGTTGTTAATTCAATAGTTAAAAATATTATTAATCCTCTTATAGCAATAATTTGTGGAAAACCAGATTTAGATGGTGTTCTAACAATAACAATAAATGGTGCAACTATTTCGTTTGGTGCTGTTATTGGATCTGTATTAAATTTCCTTATTATTGCTGTAGCTGTTTACTTTTTCATTGTTTTGCCTATTAACAAATTGAGAGAAATGGGTGTTAATTTCTTAAATATTGAAAAAGAAAAAACAGATGAAGAAAAACGCAAGGAACGTGAAGAAAAAATGATTAAAGTATTGGAAGATATTAGAGATTCTGTTTCTAAGTAAAAATGCTTTGATTTTAATTTAAAAATTCCCCCGCTAGTCTAAATAAGATTAACGGGGGAATTTTTGATTATTTTATTTTAAATCACTTATTTTAATCATCGCCAAGAGTTAGATGGATTCCACCAACTAATGAACCAACAACGTTATATAGCAAAGCACCAATTGCAGAAAGTAGTGTTAAAATAACTATTTCCACAACAGAAAGAATTGTTACAGCACTTAAAATTGTTGGAAGAGAGAATACATCAGCAAGATTAAAACCGTTGCTATTCAAACCTGTTGACGAAACAATCTGAGTTACTTGATCAAAGACACCAACCATGTTTAGAAATAGCCAAACTAATCCTGCTGCAATTACTTGAATTATTCCTCCAGCTACGCTAAGAAGAAAAGTAACTTTTGCAACAGACCACGCATCTACCCTAACTAAGGAAAGACTCATTCTTCTAGCACGCGGCTGACTAGTTTTTCTCTTGGCATAACCATTAGATTCAAAACTAGCTGTTCCACCAATTGTTCTTGGAGAATTAGTGTTAGATTCGCCATTAACTTTGCTATTGGATGTTTCAAAATCCTCACTCATCTAAGTTCCTTCTGCTAGTATTTTCTTCTACTTCTTCATTCTTATTGTCACTTTCATCATCTCTTTCCTCATTACGAGCTATAGAGATGATTTCGTCACCCTTATCTGGCTTAGCTAAAGTCACGCCTTGAGTTGTTCTACCAGTACGCTTAACCTCGTTAACATCAGAGCGAATTACCTTACCAGACTTCATAATTGCCATTACTTGATCTGTTTCTTCAACAATCAAGGCACCAACCAAAGAACCGCGACCTTCTGCAAGTTGAACAGCTTTAACACCGTATCCGTTTCTTCCTTGCAAACGATACTCTTCAATAGCAGTTCGCTTAGCAAATCCTTCGTTTGTAACAACGAGAAGATCTTTACTTGTTTCTACAGATACAACATCCATATCAAGTAATTCATCGCCTTCTCTAAAGCGCATGCCTTGAACGCCTGCAGTTTGGCGACCCATTGGTCGAAGTTGCTCATCATCTGCTCTAAACTTCAAGCTCATTCCAAGCTTAGAAACAAGAATAATGTCATCTTCTGAATTGCACAAAGCTGCACCAATAAGCTCATCAGCAGGTTCGCCTGTTTCTTCATTAGTCATTAGTCGAACAGCAATCAAACCACCTTGACGTGGAGAATCATATTCTTGTAAAGCAGTTTTCTTAACTTTTCCAGAACGAGTTGCCAAAACCAAATACTTCGCTACATCATAATTTGGAATTGATAACACTGCTTGAATTGTTTCTCCAGGAGTAAATTGAAGCAAATTAGCAACATGCTGTCCTTTAGAATCTCTTGATCCTTCTGGAAGCTCATATGCTTTAATGCGATAAACGCGTCCGCGATTAGTAAAGAACAACAACCAATTGTGTGTAGAAGTTAAGAAGAAGTGATCTACAACATCATCTTCACGTAATTTAGCGCCTTTAATTCCTTTACCACCGCGATGCTGAGCACGATACTCGTCTGCCTTAGTACGCTTAATATAACCTGCGCGAGTAACTGTTACAACAACGTTTTCTTCGGCAATAAGATCTTCAACATTCATTTCACCTGAGAATGGAAGAATTCTAGTTCTGCGCTCATCGCCATATTTAGCAACAATTTCATCAAGCTCATCGCCAACAATTTTGCGCTGACGTTCTGGGCTTGCAAGAATATCATTGTAATCTTCAATCTTGCGCATTAATTCTTCATGTTCGTCGAGAATCTTCTGACGTTCCAAAGCTGCAAGTCTACGAAGCTGCATTGCAAGAATAGCATCTGCTTGAACATCATCAACATCAAGCAAATTCATCAAACCAGTGCGAGCAGTATCAACATCTTTAGATGAACGAATTAAAGCAACAACTTCATCAATCATATCCAAAGCTTTTAAGTAGCCTTGCAAAATATGATCTCGCTCTTCAGCCTCTCTCTTTAAGTAGCGTGTACGCCTATCAATTACTTCAAGCTGATGACTTACCCAATGACGAATAAACGCATCCAAACTCAAAGTGCGCGGCACACCATCAACAAGCGCAAGCATGTTAGCGCCGAAAGTTTGCTGCAATTGCGAATGCTTATACAAGTTGTTCAAAACAACTTTTGGAACAGCATCTCTTTTAAGAACAAGTACTAAACGCTGACCAGTACGGCCAGACGTTTCATCGCGCATATCTGCAATGCCTTGAATCTTTCCATCTCGCACAGCTTCCCTAATAGAGGCAGCTAAACGATCAGGATTAACTTGGTATGGAAGCTCAGTAACAACCAAGCACATACGTCCCTTAATTTCTTCGGTATTAACAACAGCGCGCATTGTAATTAAGCCGCGACCAGTGCGGTACGCTTGCTCAATTCCCTTGTGACCTAAGATTGTTGCTCCAGTAGGAAAATCAGGGCCTTTAATTCGCTGAATTAAAGCTTCAAGAAGCTCAGAATTACTAGCATCTGGGTGGTCCAAAGCCCAATGTACACCATCGGCAACCTCACGCATATTATGAGGTGGAATATTTGTTGCCATACCAACAGCAATACCAGCAGAACCATTAACTAAAAGATTCGGGAAACGAGCTGGCAAAACTGTTGGCTCTTGAGTTTTACCATCGTAGTTTGGCAAGAAATCAACAGTATCTTTGTCAATATCTCGAACCATTTCCATAGCAAGAGGCGCCATACGGCATTCCGTATAACGCATTGCTGCTGCAGGATCATCACCTGGGGAACCAAAGTTTCCTTGACCATCAACAAGCATGTATCTCATTGACCAAGATTGAGCCATACGAACCAAAGTGTCATAGATAGCAGAATCACCATGAGGATGATACTTACCCATAACGTCGCCAACAACGCGAGAGCACTTGTTATACCCTCTATCTGGCCTATAGCCGCCATCATACATAGCGTAAATAACACGACGATGCACTGGTTTTAAGCCATCTCGAACATCTGGTAAAGCGCGCTCAACAATAACAGAAAGTGCATAAGCAAGATATGATTCGCGCATTTCCTGCTGCAAATCCATGTGTTTTACGCGAGCACCTTTCATTAAGCCGTAATCAGTATTATCTGATTCTTGCGGACTTTGTGGTTCCATAGACCCATCAGGCAACTGATCTCTATATTCACCATCATTAGCGGCGTTTATTTCGTCTACCACTGCTATTCCTTCTTATTTATATTTTAAAGTTTATTTTGCTTTATTTTTACGTTGATTTATTAACTATTTTTAAGCATCAATAAATCTTGCATCATGAGCATTACGTTGAATAAAGAGCCTACGAGGTTCTACTTCGTCTCCCATAAGCATTGAGAATGTCTCATCAGCTCGAGCAGCATCTTCAATATGAATTTGCTTTAAGATTCTGTGTTCAGGGTCCATCGTTGTTTCCCACAGCTCCTGATAGCTCATCTCACCCAAGCCCTTGTATCGCTGAATACCTTCGCCTTTAGGAAGTTGTCTGCCTGCAGCTTTACCTTCTGCAAGAACTCGATCACGCTCAGCATCGGTATAAACAAAGTCATGTGCTCCCTTGCTCCACTTCAAACGGTAAAGAGGCGGCATAGCAACGTAAATGTATCCTGCTGTAATCATTGGACGCATATAACGGAAGAACAGTGTTAAATTCAATGTAGCAATATGAGCGCCGTCAACATCAGCATCAGCCATAATAATGACTTTGTGATATCGAACCTTACTTAAATCGAAGTCTTCACCATAACCGCCTCCAACAGCAGTTATTAAGGATTCAATAGTTTCCGACTTCATCATTCGATCAATTGAAGCGCGCTCAGTATTCAAAATCTTACCGCGCAAAGGCAAAATCGCTTGAGTAATAGGATCTCGTCCTTGAATTGCGGAGCCACCTGCGGAATCACCCTCAACTATAAACAGCTCGCATTCTTCTGGATTATTAGACTGGCAATCCTTCAATTTATCTGGCATTCCAGCAGTTTCAAAGATTGACTTTCTACGCGTATTTTCGCGAGCTTTCTTAGCTGCAATACGCGCACGCGATGCTTCAATTGCTTTTTGAATAATGTTCTTTGCTTCACTTGGATGAGCGTCGAACCAATCTCCAAGCTTTTCAGTCATTACTCGCTGAACAAAGGTTTTAGCTTCAGAATTGCCAAGCTTGGTTTTAGTCTGACCTTCAAACTGTGGAGTTGTAAGCTTTACTGAAACAACTGCTGTTAAGCCTTCTCGAACATCGTCACCAGAAAGATTAGTATCTTTTTCTTTTAATATATTCTTTTCTCGAGCATAACGATTTACAAGAGATGTAAGTGCAGCTCGGAATCCTTCTTCGTGAGTACCACCTTCAGTAGTTGAAATAGTGTTAGCAAAAGTGTGAACTGCTTCCGAATATGCAACAGTCCATTGCATAGCAATTTCGGCAGAAATACCAATTTCAAGATCTTCAGCCTCAAAATCAATAACATCTGGCTCTACAGGAACAGCTTTTCGAGATTTAACCAAATAGTCAACGTAATCTTTGATTCCGTGATCATACTTGTAGCTAACGCTTTGATGCTTTTCTTCACTAGTTGATTCATTTTCTCCTGTGACTTCGTCCCCTGATTCATCAGGCTTGCGCAAATCAGTTAAAGAGATCTTCAATCCTTTGTTTAAGAAAGCCATCTGCTGGAATCTAGATCGCAAAGTTTCAAAATCGTATGTAGTTGTTTCAAAAATAGCACCATCTGGCCAGAATGTTACGGATGTACCAGTAGATTCACCTTCTTCCATTGGCTTTCCTTTTTCCAATGGTGCTGTTGGATGCTGATCTACATACGTTTGAGTCCAATGAAACCCTTGACGACGAACTTCAATTTCTACGCGTGTAGAAAGTGCGTTAACAACGGATATACCAACGCCATGCAAACCACCAGAAACGGCGTATCCGCCGCCGCCAAACTTTCCACCAGCATGAAGCTTAGTCATAACCGTTTCAACACCAGAAACGCCTTCTCCTGGTACTTCGTCAACTGGAATGCCTCTACCATCATCTACAACTTTTATTGCATTGTCTGGCAATATTGTCACTTCAATGTGAGAAGCATAACCAGCCAAAGCCTCATCAACCGAATTATCTACAATCTCGTATACAAGGTGGTGTAAGCCTCTTGGACCAGTTGAACCAATGTACATACCTGGTCTGATTCGGACTGCTTCTAATCCTTCGAGAACGCGAAGATCGCTAGCATCATAATGTTCAGGAGAAAGTGAATCATCAAGCTGAGCGTCATCGAGTTTATGTTCTTCAATAGAATTTTCCATTGAATTATCTTCAGTGTTTAACACTTTAGATCCCTTCCCGTATTACCTCATGCCAAGAGGCATTTACGAGGTCGATACACGCTAGAAAGCACAAAAAAGGGGTTTCTAGCGATTTAACTATATTACATAACATTCTACACATGCATAATGACCGCTCTTTATTAAGAGCCGTTATTAGTGATTCTTAATATTAAACCTACTATTTATTGATTTTTTGCCTGTTTTTTGCAAAGATGGACCAACTATTTTGACTTCTTTAATATTAATA
>QWCD01027938.1_pt1 | contig 35879 bp, 17 predicted proteins | sample 1972461 | NCBI WGS metagenome assembly QWCD01 (sample SAMN09866717, study PRJNA288562) | Human vaginal metagenome isolate term4_vaginal, whole genome shotgun... | isolation source: vagina | host: Homo sapiens | place: USA: California | reverse complement strand
GAAGAATAGTGTTGACGCGCCCTGCTGTAGAAGCTGGGGAAAATCTTGGATTCTTGCCTGGAACGCTAAACGACAAAGTAGACCCATATTTAAGGCCGCTTTATGACGCGCTTTCCGACATGTTGGGAGCGCCGCAACTTAAGCGATACATGGACGAGAACGTTGTGGAAGTGGCTCCGCTTGCATACATGAGAGGTCGCACGCTTAATGATGCTTTTGTTATTTTAGACGAAGCGCAAAATGCTACTGTTCAGCAGCTTAAGATGTTTTTGACGCGTCTTGGATTTAACACCACAATGGTGATTACAGGGGATAGAACGCAAGTTGATTTAGCGGTTCCAAAATCTGGATTAGCTTCGATTGAGAACGTGCTGAAAGACGTTAAGAGTATTGCGTTTGTTCACTTAAATGCGCAAGACGTTGTTAGGGCCGAGCTTGTTGGGCGAATCGTAGAAGCGTATGAAGCGTGGGAAAATCGCGAGGCTGATTTTAGGCGCGAGAAGGCTAGAAATAGGAAAAGTCTTGAGTCGCAAGCAGCCAACGAATCGCAAAATCTTGAGAGGAATATCAAGTAATCATGAGTGTTGAAGTGATGAACGAAACCGTTTGGCAAATCGACCCAAAAATATTCTCCGACCTTGGAATGTGGGTTTTGCAACAAATGCGAGTAAGCGTTCAATCCGATTTGTCAATTACTTTTGTGGACCCAGAGCCAATCGCTAGTCTTCACGAAAAGTGGATGGACTTAGAAGGTCCTACAGACGTTATGAGCTTTCCAATGGACGAGCTGACTCCTGGAAGCGACGACAAAGTGAGYGAAGGAATGCTTGGAGACCTTGTGATTTGCCCGTGGGTGGCGGCTCAACAGGCAGCAGCGGCAGGGCATAGCACAATGGAAGAGATGCTATTGCTTACGATTCACGGAATGTTGCATTTGCTTGGCTACGATCACACTACGCCTCAAGAAGAAAAGCAAATGTTTGGCTTGCAAAGACAGCTTTTGCTAACGTTCTTTGCAGCTAGATCTGGTGAGCTTTACGACGCCACTTTGCCAGCAGGTGCCGTAAATGAGCTGGAAGAATACGAGAAAAATCATGCTAAATAACATTACAATTCCGCCGATTCCCGACTTGCCTGCGCATATGTGGGCTTGCTTGGGTGCGATTGCAATAGTCGCAGTTTTGCTTGTGTGGCTTTCGCTTGCAATGGCGGCGGCGGAAGGGGCTGTGCCAAGAGTTACAAGGTCTAGTCTTAATAATCTTATGATTGAAGAGCAAACGAACGATAACGAAAGTCAAGTCGTTCGCTTGAGGAAGCTTGCTAGAATTCGCAGAGCAAAGAGGCTTATAGCAGATAGGTACGCAACGAGCGGAGCGTGCGCGTTTGTGCGAATCGTGTGTAATGTGCTGGATGGCGTGGCTTTTGCTGCAATCGCGGCGGCTCTTGGTGCGTCTTTTTGGCTAACGCTATTAATCGGGCTAATAGTGGCAATGATTGTTGCAATTGTTTCTATTCTTGTGCGTCCAAGGTCCGTGGGAGCGGCTCAGCCAGTGTTTAAGCTAATGCGCTTGTCTAGAATCGTTTCGATTGCTGTTTTTATGAATCCGTTTGCAAAAATCGCAAGCCGTGGAGATTCGCAAAGTCAAAGCCAAAATCATAAGAAAAATGCTGCTCTTTCCGACGACGAAGAGTTGGAGAATATTCAATTAGATCAAGCTAAAGCGAGTATTGACAGGCTTGTAGAGGCAAACGATTTTGACCCAGAAGTTTCGGAGATGATGCGTAATGTGCTTACGCTTTCCGACACGTTAACGCGCGAAATAATGGTTCCGCGAACCGATATGATTTGCGTTAAAAACGACGAAACACTGGAAAATTTCCTAAAATTATGCTCAAGATCTGGATTTTCTCGCGTGCCTATAATTGGCGAGTCGGTTGACGATTTGGAAGGAATTGCGTATTTAAAGGATGCTGTGCGCGCAACTGTGTTTAATCCTGCGGCATCTGAGCGCGCGGTTTCTACGATTGGCCGAAGCCCAATGCTTGTTCCAGAATCCAAGCCAGTGGATGATTTATTCCACGAAATGCAACGAATCCGCCAGCACGTTGCCGTTGTTGTAGACGAATATGGCGGAATTGCAGGGCTTGTAACGATTGAAGACGCGATTGAACAAATTGTTGGAGAGCTAGAAGACGAGCATGACCGCACTCAGCACGCGGATCCGCAAGAGGTGAGTAAGGGTGTGTGGAAAATGCCTGCGCGCACGCCGATTGCCGATTTGGAAGATATTTTTGAAGTGCATATAGACGAAGACGATGTGGACACTGTGTTTGGGCTGCTTACCAAGTTGCTTGGAAACGTGCCGATTGTTGGGTCGAGCGCTGTGACTCGCGGCCTTAAGCTAACTGCGGTTGATTCTGCAGGGCGGCGCAAGAAAGTCTCCACGATTCTTGTTGAGCGAGATATTCAAGGCCTTAAAGATATTCAGGGTCTTAAAGAAGAAGACGATAGCGCTGGAAAGAGCGGCGGAAAGAGTGACAGCAGGGCTGACGCCAAGAATAATGTCAAGAATGGCAAGAATGGTGATAAAGATAGTGAATCATCGCAAGTTGATGGCGATAAATAGTGTTGAATTATGAATAGTATGAAAGATGTTAATGATATGAGTGACGATATGGACGATATGGACGACGAAATGAATGACGAAATGTTTGTTAATTTAGATCTTTCTCTAAAAGCGAGCGTAGAAGTGCCTGATTTTAACGGCTATAAATCGGGATTTGTTGCTGTAGTAGGCAGGCCAAACGTTGGAAAATCAACGCTTATGAACGCGCTAATCGGAACGCAAATCGCAATCGCGTCTTCTCGTCCAGAAACAACGCGCAAGGCGATTCGCGGAATCTTAACAACTCCAAACGCGCAAATGGTGTTAGTTGATACGCCAGGAATCCACAGGCCTCGCACTCTGCTAGGCCAGCGTTTGAATGACATTGTAGACGAGTCGCTTGCAGATGTTGATGCTATTGCTTTCTTGCTTCCAGCAGATCAAGAGATTGGGCCTGGAGATCGCAGAATTCTAAGCCGACTTCGCTCCGACTTTGCTAAAAAAGATGCGGCTGGAAACTGGGCGTGGAAGGTTCCGCTTATTGGAATCGTAACAAAAATTGATACGCTAAGCCGAGATGAGTTGGTGTCTCATTTGATCGAGATTCAACAGTTTGCTGATTTTACGGATATTGTGCCAGTTAGCGCTTTGGAACGCGACAATGTTGACGAAGTTAAGAAGGTTTTGATTGACAATCTTCCAGAAGGTCCGAAGATGTATCCAGACGATCAGCTCAGCGAGGAGAGTCCTTCTAGCATGATTGCGGAGCTGATTCGTGGGGCTTTTCTTGAGGAGCTTGATGACGAGTTGCCACATTCGCTGGCGGTTGTTGTAGATAGCATTGTGCGCCCAGGAGATGAGGACTATGTGCAATATAGCGATAATAAAGCGCATGTGATTGTGTCGGTGTATGTTGAGCGCGATTCGCAAAAGCCGATTATTATTGGGCGCGGTGCGGAGCATCTTGTGCGCGTTAAGAAGCGTTTGCGCACTGCGGTGAATCGTATTACAGGTGCTAAAGCTGTGCTCGATTTGCACGTGAAGGTTGCAAAGGGGTGGCAGAGCGACCCTAAGAAGCTTGAGCGCTTGGGTTTCTAATTCGTCGCGCCCGAGAATGTAGCCCTCATTGGTGTGTTGAGCTACAAAGTGCGGAGTTGTGTTCCGCTTTTTGTACGTGATTTAGGCGTAATTTGGTACAAAATGCGGAGTTGTTTGACGGATTTTGTACGTGATTTAGGTCGAATTTGGTACAAAATGCGCGGGCGCGACGACCTGCCTTCGAGCTTAGAGCGTAGCGCGAGAAGGCAATTTGGAGCGCTGAGCAGCTCAAGGCAGAAGCACTGCTTCTGCGCTGCAAAGCGCTTTGACTGAGCTTGAAATTGCATAATGCATTTCAAGCTCAGTCAAAGCGTGATTTGGCTCAAATGTAAAGTCCAGTGGACTTTACATGCCAAATCAGCCGAGCGGCTACTAATAGCCGCGAGGAATAGCGCGCTGTAACGCGCGAGCGATTTGACGGGTTTTGTTGTTGATAGATACAAAAACCGCGGCAGACGAGTTGGTGAAGACTGGTCAACCGCGGGTTTTGTTTTTTGTTTTCTTTAGTTTTGATTAAGCACGACGATGGCGAGCAAAGTAAGTGCCGCCTCCGATTGCTGCGATTCCTGCAACAACAGCCGCTATAGCTGCAACAACCTTAAACGTAGTGCTGTTGGATGCGCTTTGTGCTCCGTTTTGTGCGTTGCCTGATGCTTGAGCGTTCTTAGACTCACTCTTAGATTCGCTCTTGGAATCATTCTTGGAGTCGCTCTTTGCGGAATCCTTTGCATCGTTCTTTGCGGACTCGCTCTTAGCATCGTCCTGCTTTGACTCGTCTGCTTTGGCTGTACTCTTGGCTGCAGCCTTAGCGCCAGCGGCTGCAAGCGCTGCTGCGATGCGGTTAGCGTGCGCAGCTCCTGCAACATTATTCGCTGCAACGCCATTAGCGTTCTGAGCATTAGCTCCGTTTGCACTCTGCGATTGTGCAGCTGGAATAGCAGCGTTAAATCCAAGTTGCTCGTTTCCGAACAAGTTGTTTGCATATCCTGCAAGATACTGGTTGTAGTAGTTGGAGTTGCTACTAGAAGCATCACTACTAGAGCTGGAATCACTACTGGATCCAGAATCGCTGCTAGAGCTAGAGCCAGAGCCAGAACCAGGCGTTGTGTCGCTATCTCCGCTTGGAGCAGGAGATGGAGATGGAGCGGGTGGTGTTGGCACTGGCAAAGGAGCTGGAGCAGGGGCTTGTGGAATTGGCACATCGTTTAGATTTTTAGCAGACAATTTCAGTGCTTCAACCGACTCATCAAGCGTAGTTACATACTGTAGCAGTTCCTTTTGCATTCGTGTGAATTTTCCAGCTACAGCAGCATACATAGTGGTGTATTGTTGCTTAGCAGCTGGTGGCAACTTATCAATTGCAGCATCAAACGCGCTCTTAGACGCATCAGCCTTTTGCTTAACTTCATTAAACTTAGACTGTGCAGCAGCAAGAGTTTGTTTTGCTTGCTCAACCTTAGTTTGAGCTTCTGCAACAGTCTTTTTAGCTGCAACAACCTTGTCTATAGCAGTCTTAACAGCGTTAGCAGCTTGAGCTAATTCAGTAGCCTTTGCAGATGCTGTTTGCTTAGCTGTGTCAAGCTTAGATTGTGCGTCAGCCTTAGCATTATTAGCATTGTTAAGTTCACCTTGAGCAGTGGCAATCCTGCCTTGAGCTGCTGCCGACTTTTGAGTTTCAGACTTGATTGTTGCATCGAATCCAGTAATCTTAGTACTAAAATCTTCAACCTTCTTCTGCGCAGCCTTAAGCGCTTCTTCTGCATTGCTCTTAGCTTCAGTTGCCTTTTGAACTGCTTTCTGCGCCGCAGTGACATTGCTTTGAGCAGTATTAACGGCAGTAGTCAAATCACCATCAATCTTGGTTTTTTGATCATCAGCATTCTTACGTGCTTGCTTAGCGGCAGCATCCTTCTCCTTCGCAGTAGAGGTAAGAGTTTGTAACTCATTTTTAAGTCCATTAAGAGCGGTTGTAAGCTCTTGAATCTTTGCTTGCTTTTGTGTATCAGAAAGCTGCTGAGCTTCTCGAGCCGCAGTCTCTGCTGCAGTGGCGTCTTTATCAGCTTTTGTATAAGCTTCTTGCAATGCAGCAGCATGAGTTGCAGCCTCGGTCGCAGCTTTTTGAGCCTGAGTGGCCTTATTTGTAGCAGCAGTAACACCGCTTTCAGCTTCTTCAATAGAATCTATCAAGCCCTCATAAGCTTTACGCTTATTATCTGCTTCTGTCTTATTGGCTTCAGCTGAGCTAACAGCACTATTTGCATTTGCTAACTCCGCATTCAATCCAGGAAGATTCTCATTTGCATAAGCTATGTAATTTATTGCCTTTTGATAATCTTTTTTAGCTTCTTCCTTATTAGTCCAGTTAGCGTTTTCTCCGCCAGCGTCTTCATACTTCTTCTTGAAGTCTTCGGCCTTCTGTTTTCCTGTAGTTACTAAATTAACGTCGTCTTGGGCTTTTTGCGCATCCTTCTTAAGGAGTACAAGATCTTGGTCTTGCAAGCCATTAGTCTCACCATCAGGAGTCATGTTAAAGTTGTACTGAACTTTGCGAAGCTCGTACTTTGCTTCAAACATTTTGTAATTTGCGCTATTCGCTTTAGCGTTAAGCGTTTTGAGTGCATCTGCGTTAGTCGGCTCTAAAACTGTACTGCTTGTAACTCCAAGGCTAGTCTTATATGCGTTAAGCAGAGATTTGAACTCGTCTACACTAATAGAAGACTCGCTACTTCCGTGCCACACGGCAACATCTTGCGAGTTTTCGCTTGTTTTTGTAAGATGCAAGTCGCTTTCGGCAAATCCGCCAGCACTAATGTTCTTATTAGCAAAATTAGTGTAATGTCCAACAGACTCTATGAATATGCCTTGCAAATTTTCAGTAGTGTCACTCGATTCAAACAGTTGAACATTGTGATTCTGCATAAAGTCACCCAAGTCGTAGCGATGCTCTTTTAGAATCTTTTGACCTTCTGCTGTAAGCTTGTGCTCAATCTTCTCGTCTGTTGGCTGGTTATTAGAGTCCATTTTATAAGTTACGAATTTGCCTTCATTTACAGCCTTATCGTAACGAGTCTTTTCAATCGTATACCAGCCATGCAAAGCGTTAAACTTCTTGTCAGCTTTACTTGTATCGCTTGAGCTGCATGTTCCCATCCCAGAATTGGTGATTTTGCATTCGCCATAATCAAAATGCGTGTGATTTGCATCATCGTTTCCGTCATAATCACCCCATGCAAGATTCTCTGTAGAATTATATGGGTGAGTGTCCATTGAGTGGTGATTCCCGTATATTTCGTGATTAACTGCGTGATTAGTCTTTGCAGCAGAATAGAAGGAGTTTACAATAGCTTCTGCAATCAAACTAAGGCGCACATTAACTTTACCTAAAGTGCCAGCTCCTGAGTATTTGTTTGCGTTGCTGTCTTCTTCGCGCAGCTTGTTCAGCGCATCGTAGTAAGTTGCTGCCTCTTCCATGTTTTGCAACGAATCAGCGCCACCAACGCGGTGCAACTTCACTAAGTCCTTATACCACGTTGGAGCTTCTATTGTTTGTGTTTCTTTATACGATCCATCTTTGAAATCTTGCCTTGGAATCACATATGATTCGCCTTTAAGAATTTTCTGAGCGCGCTCAGCGTCTGCAATAAGATCTTTGTTCTTGTTATTTTCCTTAGCTTTTTCAGTGTCAATCACATATTGCAAGAACTTGTAGAAGTCAGACTTTTTCTCTAATGAATTTTCTGTATTAGAATCATTTTTGCTTTCAGCATCGTAGACTTTTCCAGCTGCATCTGCTTTTCCTCTAAGATTGTCTAAGTTTTTGTAAGACTCAACTAGCTTTTTGTAATCATTGATTTTTTCTAGTTCGTTTTCTTTAGATTCTAGTGTTTCACTATATTGCGCAATTATTTTATTCTTCTTTTCAAGTGAAGATTTGCTTTGTTCTACTTTTTCTTGAGCTTGCTTATAAACAGATTCTTTTTCGTTAGCAATTTGTTTTACTTTTTCCAAATCCGTATTGCTTAAAGTAGAATCAGACTTTTTAAGTTGCTCTAACTGTGCTTGTTTTTCTTTTAATTCTGTTTCTTTGTCTTTAAGCTCATTATCTGCTTTATTTTTTGCTTCTTCAAGAGATTTTGCGCTTTCAACTAAAGAAGTATAAGATGATTTTTCTTTTTCAAGATTTTCTTCAGCTGCTTTTAAATTCTTGTTTTCTTCATTCAGATTTGTTTTTGCTTCATCTACCGTTTTTTCGGCATTTTGTAGTTCATTTTGATTTTGTTCAAGTTGTGTTTCTGCTTGCTTCTTTGCATCTATAGCTTGTGCCTTAGTGTTTTCTGCTTGCTTCTTTGCATTTTCGGCGTTACTTGCCGCTAAGCGCGCATTTTCTTTAATTTTTTCGGCTTCGTCAACTTTCTTTTGAGCTGCATCTACTTTTTCTTGAGCATCTGCATCTTGCTTCTTTGCATCCTCTGCATCTTTTTCTGCTTGCTTCTTCGCTCCTGTAGCTTCGGATGCTTTTTTGGATGCCTCTTCTACTTTTTCATTTACTTTTACAAGATTGCTATTTGCGTTTTTAACAGCTTCATCGGCTTTGTTTACTTCTGCTTTGGTTTCTAGCTCAAGCTTTTCAGCTTCTCTTGCGAGTTCATTTGCTTTAGCTTCCTGTGGATTAGGATTCTCATGATTGGCATTAATTTCAACATTTGCATTGTCTGAGTTTTGATTTACAACATCGGCATTTGCCACATTTGCCATTGCGAATAATGCTAGTGAACTTGCGCCTAAAGATATAGCTGCTGCGATTTTAGCATTCATAAAACCTCTCCTCATATTTGATAATAGGAAATCGTTAGTTTTCGTGTTTTTGAACAAGATTTTGAGCAATTGCTTGCTGTTCTTCTTGTTTTGGAAAACATATTTTCTACCGGGGGGGGGGGTATCAAGTTTTCAACGCGATTTTATCAAATACCTATGGATTAAATTTGTGCGAGTGACGTTCTCTGTTTGCTGTTGCGAGATGGCTGGATTCGTTATATATGTCTCGGAGGTGAGACATATATAACGTTTTTTGCCCTAATTTTGTTAGATTTGCATCATTGATGAGACATTTGTAACACTTTTTGGATGATTTTCGTTACATTTGTCTCATCAATGAGGCATTTGTAACGTTTTTCGGCTTAAATTCGTTAGATTTGCATTATCGGTGAGGCATTTGTAACACTAGTGTATAAGTAGATACAAAAAACCGCGGAAGACGAGTCGGTATAAGACTAGCCTTCCGCGGTTTGCTGGCGATTCGCGCATTACGATTTAATCAGCGCTACTTCTTGCGAATCGTGTACATTTGCGTGTTGAGCAATGCAGAATACTTCTTAATAACGCGAGGGCGAATAATCTTCATAGAAGCCGTCATTAAGCCGTTTTCTTGAGTAAACTCTTCTGGCAAAATAATGAACTTTCGCACAGATTCCGCGCGCGATACGCCTTCGTTTGCAAGATCCACAAACTTTTGAACTTCCGCACGCACAACCGCGTTATTTGCGGCATCTTCCATGCTCATAGTCTCGTCCAGACCCTTGGATTTAAGCCAATTGCGCAAAATCTCCTCGTCTAAAGTAACAAGAGCAGATATAAATGGCCTCTTATCTCCAAGAACAAGAGCTTGAGATACAAGCTCGCAACGCTTAATCACTTCTTCAATAGGGCCAGGAGCCACATTCTTGCCGCCAGCAGTAATGATCAAGTCCTTCTTGCGACCAGTAATGTAAAGCATGCCGTCGTCGTCAATTCTGCCCAAATCGCCAGTAGCATACCATCCGTCTTCTGTAAACGAAGTTTCGGTCGCCTCTTCGTTCTTGTGATATCTCTTAAATACGCAAGTGCCCTTAATTTGAACTTCGCCATCTTTAGCAATTCGCAAAGTGAAAGCTGGGAAAGCAATGCCAACGGAGCCTTCGTGGAATGGAACGCCAATAGGTGTGAACGCGCATGGGGCAGTGGTTTCCGTAAGACCGTAGCCCTCGTAAACTGGCACGCCTGCGCCGCGGAAGAACGCTAGCAGCTCTGGGTCAAGTGGCGCACCGCCAGCAACAATCCAGCGCGCACGCCCACCAAGCGCTTGGCGAATCGGGCGGTAAACCAGTGGATCGTAAGCAGCGCGGCGAGCCTTTGTTAGCGCCTTAGCGTCTCCAGAATCCTGTACTTCCTTCATATATTGCTGAGCTGTAACAACAGCACCCTGGAAAGCAAGTCCCTTAGCGCCGTGACCTGCCTTTTGCGAAGCTGCGTTATACACTTTTTCGAGCACACGCGGAACAACAATCATAACGGTTGGCTTTGCAACTTGCAGGTCAGATATAAGTGTTGTAATGCCTTGCGCAATGTAGATTCTAAGCGTGCTAGCAACAACAATATAGTTGATTGCGCGCGCAAACGAATGTGCTTGAGGCAAGAACAACAGCACAGATCCATCAGGCTCGCTAAGCAAGTCTGGCAAATAAATCGGCAAGTTTAATGCCGTTGTGCAATAATGCTCATGCGTCATTTCCACGCCTTTTGGCGCAGCCGTAGAGCCAGAAGTGTACACGATTGAGCACAAGTCGGTTTTTTTAACCGAGTCAATGCGCTCGTCTAGCTCTTCGTCGCTAACAGCGTATCCAAAAGCCTGAAGTTCCGCCAATCCGCCAGTTTCTATGCAAATAATGCGCTCAAGGCTTGGGCATTCTTCGATTGCGCCGTCCGCCTTTTCCTTCATATCTGTTGTTCCAACAATCAAAAAGCGCGAATCGGAGTTGTTTACAATGTTGCGAATTTGTTCGGCAGAATCAGTGTCGTAAATCGTAGCAAGCACGCCTCCGCATGCCATAACTGCAGCGTCAGCAATATCCCACTCGTACGAGGTTTTGCACATTAACGCAACAGCATCGCCCTTGCGCAAACCGTAGTGCATTAAGCCTTTTGCGGCATCTCGCACTTCTTTAAGGAACTGATTTGCTGTTTTTGTAACCCATTCGTCGTTTTCTTTGTATGTGTAAAGCGGATCGTCTCCCATTCGAGCGGCCCTATCTGCATACAAGTCGTAGATGCTTGTGCCTTCATCTAGCGGAGCGCTTCCCTCGGTTTTTGTAGTCAACAAGCCAGTTTGTGGGTCTAGGAAAGTGGTGGTTGGCATTTCTGCGCCCCACTCTTCTACGCGAGGCAGACGCGATTTTTGCGCAAGTAGCGTGTTTGCTGCTTCTTGTTTTTCTTCGACTTGCGAGTAGTCTTGGCTTCCCGAGCGATCGTCGCTAACTGGATGTGCGAAGTTGCTGCCGATTTGCAAGGCCTTGCGAGCAAGGTTGAAAGCTTGCTGCTGGAGTGTGTTTAGCACGGACACGTCTGCTCCTTAATTGCGCTAATCTTGAGTCATAAATTTGCGTTGCAACATGTAATTTGTGTTGCAACTCGTGTCACAAAATCAGCTTGTTTTTAATCGCACAATTTAATGCGCGCTTACTTCTTTTATATATGATAATAGCTTGTGTGGCTCAAGTCACTTTTTGCCTTGATATTGCCCTGATTTTGTGTTGATATTTTTTGGATAAGCGCATGTCTAAGTGTTTTTGTAGACTAGACAAGTTGCTTTGGCGAGGGAATAACACTGCGATTGTTGTGTAAGTTCCGTTATCGACTGGGCTGATGCCAATATGGTTTTCGGCGCGTCGGTGCGCCTGAAGCTGGATTAATCAATCTATCCAGATAATTAAGGAGACCGATATGGCTACAAAGATTACACTTGAAGGCAATGTGCGCAATGAGTTCGGTAAGGGCGTTGCTCGCCGTTTGCGTGTTGCCAATTTGATTCCAGCAAGCATTTACGCTGGCGGTGCTGAACCTGTACACGTTACTCTTCCAATGAGGGAGACCACTCTTTCGCTTCGTCACGCAAACGCCTTGTTTACCATTAAGTTTGGTAAGGAATCGCGAATTGCAGTTGTTAAGGATGTTCAGCGCAACCCTGTTAAGCGCATTGTTGAGCACATTGACTTCTACGAAGTTAAGGCTGGCGAGAAGATTGACGTTGAGGTGCCAGTGTTTGTTGAAGGCACTCCAAAGGGTGCTGCTGTTGCATTCGTAGACGTTCAGGAGCTTAAGGTTCGCGCAGACGTTGATGCTGCTGCTCCTGCTGCGGAAGCTCCTGCTGCCGAGTAAGGTTTTGCTTAGAATTTTTGCTTAGAATTTTTTAAGATTTGCTTGGCATTTTTAAGATTTTCTAGGATTTTCTAGGATTTTCTAAGATTTTACAAGCCGCGCATAGTCAAGATTTTCTTGGCTTGCGCGGTTTTTGTATCTCACACGATTCCGCATTTTGTACCAAATTTGACTTAAATCACGTACAAAAAGCGGAAAAGCAGGTCGTGTCGTTCGCGCGGTCTAAGCGCGCGAACGTCTTCGCCGCGCAGAAGCAGTGCTTCTGCCTTAAGCGGCTCAGCGAATCGAAGTGCATTCGCGCGCTACGCTCTAAGCGCTCATGCAAGTCGATTCGAGCAAAAACCCTTGAAACAAAAATACTTATGGGGGGGGGGGTATCCGTGCTATCTGATAAAATGCAAAGGTTAAGTATTACGAGTTGGGAGTTTCCGTGGATAAAGCAAAAGACGTTGATAGCAAGGTTAATTCGAGCAGCAAGCAAGTTAAGCATAAAAGCGCTAAAAATAAAGGCGCTAGTAGCTTAAAGAATGTTTCTTCGCAGAATGCGAATAATGCTTCTGGTCGCATTGGCGTTGCTGCTGTAGCTTTAGCATCTACGCTGTCTATGTTGTTGCCTGGTGCAACTGCTTTAGCTAAGACTCCTCTTAACGCTGATTCTTTTGATTCGTCTTATGTAAAGAGTGCTGCTAAGACTTCTGGCAAGGGTGCTGGCAAGGGCAATGGAAACGGCTTATATAAGAATGAATTGCTTAACACAGGTGCTACTTTTGATCGTATTGCGCGTCATATAGTTGGTTCTGATAAGGAACCTTTAGTTAAAAATGCAGATTCTAACAATAGCGCGGAAGGCGTTAAGAATCCGCATGCGGCTGCTTTCGATTCTTCTGTGGGTGTTAAAGATTCTGGCGAGCGTTCTGAGGCTGCTTCTGAGATTGTCAATGGCGATAATGATGTCGATGGTGATGGCGCAGTTGCAGACGAAAATAGTAGCAATGATGCTAGCGTGGAATCCAGCAGCAAACAAATCAAGCCTACAGCTGAACCTAAAGCTGCAACTAAGGGCAAGCAAAATAATTCAAATGTAGCAAAGCCAAAGAGTAAAACTGTTGAGAAAGAGCAGCCTGCAGAAGCAAAACCAGCTGAGACTCCTGCATCGAAGGCAGAGCCTGTCAAGACTGAGCCTGCAAAAACAGAAGTTGTGAATCCAACGCCTGCAGCGAAGACAGCTGATGCATCGAAGACAGAACCTGCAAATTCTGCGCCTGCTGCAAAGACGGATTCTTCTGCCAAGACTGAGCCAGATCAGAAGCCAGCTCAGCCTGCAAGCACAGAAAACGCGCAGTCTGGAAGTGAACAGAATGCAAGTGCGAATCTTGCAAGCACTGAAAGCGCAGATCCTCTTGCAAAGAATGAGAAAGAAAAAGCAGCGCCATCTACCGCTAATGCTGATTCTGAGAATGCTAAGACTGCAGCTGAACAACCTGCAGCCGAACAGTCTGCAAGCACTGCAAGCACACAGCCTGCCGCAAAGTCCGAGAATGATTCCAATAAGTCAAAAGTGCGTTCTCGTGGGAGTGTTGAAGAAAGTGCAAACGGTTCTAACAAGGGGAGTAGTGTAACTCCTGAAGGTGCAGATGCAGGTGCTTCAAGCACAGATAGAAGCAATGAGAATGCGAATGGCTCTAATAATAATTCTAATGCAAACAGCCAGGTAATTAAGCCGAATGATACGAAACCAGAGGCTAAAACCACAGAGCAAGCCAACGAACAGGTGCAAACCGACAAAAAGCCAACAGCTACATACAATTTGCAAATTCGCTATACGATTGGCGGCGCTCCAAATAAGCAGCTTGTGCAGCCGTATGAGCTTACGATTGACGAAGCTAAGCTAAACGAGCTTGGTGAACCTGAAAATTATGTGTATGTTAAGCTTCCAAAGTCTGCAGGATATAACCCTGCCATATATCATAGTGGCAATTACCAGTACTACATTGAAAAAAGTAAAGGCAAGTATGTTATTGATGATGGCATGCATGCGGATGCTGATCGCTACTTGCGTATAGACAAAAATCTTATTAAAGAATACGCTGTAAAGCAAAGGCAGGTTGTTGGAGGTAACAAAAGCGACCAAACTTCGCAGAATCCATCGTCTTCGCAAGCACCAGCAAAAGATGGCATTCAGTACTACGGCGAGTTGAACGTAAACTATGCTCCTAAAACAGCTAAATATTACATTCGCCACATGGTGCAAGATGCTGACAATAGAAATGAATTCGCGGAAGCTAAAAATGTGCCAGGGGTTAAGACCCTTACGGTAGGTAATAAGCAAATTCACGTTACCGAAGTTACTGGCACAGTCGGCTCTAATGTAAGCGCTGTTTCTGTGTATATTCCAGGCTACGAGCCAGAGCACAATTTGATTAGCTCGCCTCTTTCGGATTCCGAAGATGAAAAAGACAAGCTTGTTTTGAACCTTCGCTACTACCGTAAAGCTTACGACGTTACTTACGATTCTGCTGGCGGCACGGATGTTACTGCTCAAAAAGTGTATTATGATCAGCAAATAACACCAGGTACAAAGCCAACTAAGCGCGGCTACACGTTTAAGGGTTGGCAGATTGTTGACCCTGCTTCTGGGGATTCTGCTGCAGGCACTACTTCTGAATCATCTTCTACTGGCTCCACGAGTACGAAAACAGTTGATTTTGATAAATTCAAGATGCCAGATCACGATGTTAAACTTCGTGCGATTTGGGAAGAGAATAAAACCACCAGCTACAGCGTGAGCGTGTGGGTGCAAAAGGCGGATTTGGTAGACAAAGAGCATCCGTATTCGCGTGCAAACTACGACTTTGTTGGTCTTGTTGAGCGCAAGAATGTTAAGACTGGCAGCAGCGTTGATCTTGATAACATGAACGATGCTGGCGTTGCTAATAATCCTAATAAATTAAGCGGCACTAATAAAGATAATCCTATTTTGGACTCTGAGCTTGGCTTAACTAAAGAAGAGTTGCAAGGCAAAAAAGCTGATCACAAAGACGGCTTAATTGCAAAGTTCAATTGGATGAACGATACGCCTGTAACAAGCTTAGATGGGTACAATACTGAGACTCCTGGTGCCGAGAGCAATTACCTTAAAGATTCTAATGGTAATTATGTTAAAGGTCCTATTGATCCTAATAACCGTGATTTGGATAATAGAGTTTACAAGGATTTATTCACGCGCTACTTCTATGTGAATAAAAAGCTTACTAAAAGATACACAAAAGATCCTAATAATACAAGCACTAAGCTTTCTGCTAACGACTTAGATAATACTTTTGACTTAGTTTACGACCGCAAAGAATACGATCTTATTTTTGCTAAGCCGGCTGGCGTAGATGGTGGTAACAATGCTGCTATAAAAAGAAAAGATGAAAACGGCAAAACAACTATTTATTGCTATGCTGGCGGCGGCGATTGCTCAGATAAGTATGATGGCGTAAACAAAGATGATCATGGCGCTGAAATTAACCATAATGGTTATCGCGTAAAGGTTCGTTACGGTCAGAGTCTTACTGATATTTGGCCTGATGTAGATGAATTAGATTTTAATAATGGTGAAGGCTCTTTAGGGTGGCGGATTGGATTTGCAGGGGGTGTAAAGTATCGTGACACTCCTCCGTATCGTTTTACTAAAAAGGAATTTGCTGACCCTCGTTGGCGTGCTGTTTTTGAAAAAAATCAAAAAGACAAAGTAGCACCTAGTATTAGCGAGGACCCTTCGAATCCTAATACACAGAAATATGAGTTAAAAGATAATCAGCGTCTGCTTACAGCCGATACCAACGATAAAAGTAATCCTATACAGGTGATTATTAGGAAGCAAAGTATTGCGTCTGCTAAAAAACATAAAAAGGGTGATAAGATAAGCGAAGGCGATTATGAGCTTTCTACCGATTCTTATAGCAAAGATGATGTTGACAATCCAGATTATGACTATACAGCTCCATCTATTGCTGGTTTTAATCCTGCTAATGGTTATAATACGGCAAGAGTTGGTAAGGCGTTAGAGTCAGACGACTTTGACACTAAGCTGGAAGAGTGGTATAACGAATCTCATGCTCATGGGGATTGGGATGATTTAAGTCAGGATGAGCAGAAAGCTTTTGCTAAGAAGTATCATTTAGCATTTCGAAAGTATAGGGGCGTTTCAGCAGATGAACAAGAAAATTATGAAGGTGATGATGTACAGGAATATAATGATAACAAACCACTTGAGTTTAGGTATGACCGCCAAAAGTACGCTGTGCAGTTTTATAATGCGGATGGCAATGCTATAAAGGACGGCAGTGGCGCTGCTACAGATAGCCTGCCGTATGAGTATAGCTTGTCTAAGCGCGGCAAAAAAGATTTGACGGGCGAAGACGAAGAGTTATACGGAAAAGATACGTCTTACGATGCTTCTGTAGTTAAAGACGATCTTGGTAATACATCTAAGCAGTTAGATGGCAAGTACACCTTCACGCTTAACGGCAAGACTTACTCCATCGTTCGCCCAGATGATTTGCCAAAAGACTACGTGTTTAAAGGTTGGGCTGTTGATCAGACTGGTAGGCATCTTATAAATGGCGAGATAAACGACAATAGTGAAGGTGCTGAAGTCGGCAGCGAATCTGGAAGCAAAGCTAAAGGCGAAGTTAAAGATTATACAATGCCAGTTAACGGCATTAAGCTTTACGCTGCGTGGGGTAAGCCAACTGATATTAAGCACACGGTAACTCTTGATTACGATATGCCGCAAATTGGCGATCAAGGAAACGTAATTACAGATAGTAATGTAACAGAACAGTTTACAGTTGAGCACCGCAAGAAAGTTAATGAGCAGGATCTTAAGGTACCAACGCGTAAAGGCTACGACTTCTACGGCTGGGAGCTTGCTAAAAAGGGCGATGTGGAAGTAAAGGATCATACTCCGTACGCTTTTGGCAACAAGGTAGTAGAAGATATAACGCTTAAGGCCGTGTGGATTAAGGATACTCGCTACAACGGCAATTTTAAGCACGTGTTCTTAAAGCCAGGGTACACGATTAAGCAGTATAAGACTACTACTGATGCCGTAGCCAAGGCCGCGATGGTAGATCACGTTTCTACTCAAACGGTTTCTGGCTTGCGTGAGCATTTGCGCTACAATGCGGAAGCGGTCTACAGTGACGAAACGCACTTCCCAGATAAGCATTTCACAAGCTTTGAAGCCTCGAGCCATGAGGAACAGAATACTGGCGAGTTTATTTACCAAACGTACAATACGCGCAAGTATAAGGTAAGGTACGTTGATCAAAACGGCAAGGATCTTCTTCCAGAAAGCGAAGTCAGCTCTGTAAACCGAGAGTACGACGTAGCATTCTACAAGCCGATTGAAGGCTTTATGCCGAGAACTACGCAGCAGAATGTTTTGTATGAAACTGACAAAGATGGCAAGCAGACTAAAGATATTCCTCCAATCACATTCGTATATGACGACGTTCGTGTGCTTAAGCGCAAGGACGATACTCAAGTTCGCCCAGATCACTACACGCGCTACGTGTTTAAAGTGGCTGATGGTCAGTCGAATATGGGCAGCATTGTTGGATACGATAGTAGGCCTGCTGGAGAAGGCGGTTTAGTCTACGATGTTATTGGCGGAACGAAGGCTTACCAAATGCCTTTGCCTCAAGATCCAGTTGCAAAGCAAGGCTATGAGTTTGCAGGCTGGACTTCTAAGATTTATATAGATAATGTCAGTGGTGGGCAAACGGAAAGCGATGGTTTTAAACGTCTGCCAATTCTTTCTGAATCTCAATCTAATCCAAAGGTTGTTTACACTGCTAACTTTAAGCTTAAAGCGCCTGTTGCAATCGATACTAAGGTTTTGAAGCCAACAGATGCTTTGACTCTGGATGAGGCTTCAGCTAAGAAGCTTATAACCAATGCTAATGATTATCCAACTGGTGCTACGTTCAGCTTTGCGCCTGACGAAAAGTTTGACAGCACTCCAGGCTTGCACAAGATTAAAGTGCAAGTGAAGCTTGATGGAAACACTGCTGAAACTGAAGTGCTGTACCGCGTGCTTCCAGATTTGGTGTACGAAAGCGATTGGGATAAGTTTAAAGCTACAGGCTACGGCAGCACACATAAAGACGATTACGTGCCGATTAAGTTTACTGGTAGTAATGATAAAGGCAAGCTGATTGGCCACGATAGCGATAATGCTGATACTCCTGGCGGCACTACTACGCTTACTGCTTACGCTTATAAAGGTAAGGAAGTTAGAATCCGCGTTCCGCAAGCTTTCGGCAAAGATTACAGCGACCAGCATTATCACTACGCGTTTAAGGGTTGGACTACTGGCACTGAAACCGACCCTGCAAAGATAACTAAGTACGATGTTAAGTCTGAAGATCGCTACAAAACAGACACGTTTAATAATGATGTTACTTACACTGCTGTTTATAAGAAGATTGAATACTTCTCTAGTTCGTCTGACGGTGGTGAAGTTCCTAAGGATGCTGTAGTTGCAATCTTCAAGCCTGCGCCAGGACGATTGTGGACAGACGGCACAAGTGGTCCTAAAGTGTTCTATGTAAAGAAGGGCACGAATCTTGCTGATATTACAGTAAAAGTTAAAGTTAAGGGCAGTGATGGTACTACTAAAGAAAAAGAAGAAAAGGCGTTAGATTTCCTCAAAAGCAATCTCACCAACCCTACTGGTAAGTGGTCTCGAAGCAGCATGCTTAATGACGGTAAGAAGGTTGCTGAAGTTAAAGATGTTGCTACAGTAACTAAAGATTGGAAAGATGGCTGGAAAGTCAACGAGCCATTCCAAGAGTTCGTGGCAGATCAAACTCCTTGGACAGAGCCAAATGTTAAGAAAGACTACTTTGTTGCTGTTCAAGGAGACGCTTCAACTCTTCCAAATCTTAAAGATTATGTGATTAATCTTAAAGCTCTTTGTGATGAAGCTAAAATTGATGCTAATAATGTAGCAGACGTAAAAGTTGAATACGATTTGCCACAAGAAGAGCAAGAGAAATTTAAGCAGAAGATGCTTGATAAGCCTGCTACGTACACTATTCCTTTGAAGATTACTGTTAATTATAAAGACGGAATTAGTGCAAAAACGTATAAGAGCGTTGGCTTACTTAAAGTAATACATAAGCTTATGTACCCAGAAAGCTTGCCGAAGCTTGCGAATGGAGATATTGACTTTAATTCTCCAGAAGCGAAGCAGGTATTTAATAACAATTTTGCTAAAGTGAGCTTTATTAATGCAGGCTATGACTCAAGTGCACCAGAAGGCAAAGGAAAATTTGGCGAAAAGGATCGCACGTTGTATTACGCGCTTAAAAATTCTGCTACTGGCGTAAAAGCGCCGCAGGTTACTGGCAAGGATTATGACGCTAATGGGTACCATTACGTGTTCAAAGGCTGGAGAAAGCTCGGCCATTTTGTTGATCCTGCTGCGAATAGCACTGTGCATACGCGTGCAAGGCGTAGTTTGCCTGATTATTCATCAATTCCTTTCACTACTTTGATGGTAAGTGAACCAGAATTTGTGACTAGCGTTAATGTGCCAGATACAAAGAAGGATCTTTTAACAGACGAGCAGATTCGTAATGAAATGCATGATGCGGATACAACGTATCAGGCAGAGTACGATAAAATACCGAACGTAATCGACGCTTCTACAACGAAGAAAACATTGGAAGGATACGTTCCTGCAGTGTTCCTTCCAGAGATTGGTCACCGCTGGAAGAATGGCGAATATAAGCCGAAGCTGCTATATATTCGTCCTTCTAAAGAAAAAACTGACAATGTTAAGTTTATGAAGAAGGTTGCTGATGATACTGGCAAAGAGCTTTATGGATTTAGCAAGTGGCGTATGTTTACAGCTCAAGGTGATAAACTTGATGCTGCTGTTGATGTTTCCTGGAACATCTCGGCTCCGCTTATGTTTGTTGCTGAGCAAACTGGTGTTTCCGACATTACTATTCCAGAAACAATCGTTAGCGCGGGCGATGCGATTCCAGATTTGGATCAGCTTGTGAATAATACTGATCCTAATGTGACTGTGAATATAAATCACATTTACGGTCAAGGCGTTAATCCTAAGGATTCTGCAGATACAAGTAATAGCAAGCGCGTATATAGCCCTGGAACTGCAACTGTTGTTGTAGATGTTACGAGGCCAACTGACGTTGAAGGACAAACTATCACAACGCAAATTCCAATTCGCGTGCGCGTTTTGCCGAACGTTATTGCAGATAAAGATTTGCCTGCAAATGATACTAAAGAATCTAAGTATATTGCGCAAAACTACACGAAGGTAACGTATGTAGCTGGTAGTGGTGGAGAAATGAAGTCACAAGTACATACATATTGGGTACGTAAAGATAGAATGTCTGAAATAAATAATTATATTCCAGACGTACTTGCAAATGCTGGCTATGTGTTCAAGGATTGGTCAAGTGTTACTAAGAATTATTCTTTGGATTTGAATACTAATAATTCTGCAACAAGTGACCAAAAAGAGTTCCTAGCTAAGCGTGCGGAGCTTGCTGGCCTAAGCTTTATTGCAAAGAAGATTAGGGCGTCTGAGCGTTCTTCGTTTGCTACGTTGAAGAATCTTCTTGATCTTGGTGGAAAAGAAAATGGCATAACTATTAGCCTTGAAGAAACTACGATTACTGCAAACTTCGAGGAGATGAAACCTATGAGGTTTGAGTTTAGAAGTTCTGCGATTTCGGGTATTCCTGCAACGTTTACGCTTGCAAACTTAACGGAGAATTCGAGTGGGAATACGACTGTTAAAGTAGATAATACTAACTTTACAATAAACAATTTCATTTCGGATGGTGGCTCTAATGGCCTTCTTCCTTCTTGCACAGGCACTACTTGCAAGATTTCTGGCACGCCTAAGATTGTAGACGGCAAGCCTAAAGTGGAAGTTAAGTTTATAACTGTTGACCAGTATGGGCGTAGTGCGGAGATTGTTGTGTATATTGACGTAGTGGATTCAGCAAAGCCTGAACCAACGCCTGAGCCAACGCCAACGCCAACGCCTGAGCCTGATTATTCTACGGTTCCTTCGGATTATGTTGTTCCAGCGTATGAGCCTGCGCCAGCTCCTGTTCCTGTTGTGCCTTTGCAAGACAAGCAAAAGACGGGAGTTAAGGGCGATTTGCTTCCTCAAACGGGTGTTGATGCTTCGCAATCTGCGTTAATCGCAAGCTTGTTGGCATCTGTTGGTTTTGCTAGCTTCGCTGCTAAGCATAGGCGAAAGCGCGAAGATGGTAAGAATAACTAAGCGAGTCGAGGGTAGTGACTAGAATAGCGAAGGTTCCGGTTCACGCTTAGCTATTGGGGCTTTGCGACCCGGGTCGCCCGAATTCCATAGGAGACATTATGAAGCAGGGTATTCATCCCGACTATCTCTATACCGGCAAGCAGAAGATTCTCGATACCGGCGGCCGCGTGGCTCGCTTCGAGAAGCGCTACGGTAAGAAGACTAAGTAGCTTTTTAATCGCCAGCCCTGCTTTCGTGTAACTTCGCGGAATCGGGGCTGGCGTTTTATGTGCTAGACGTGCATGTGTTCATGTGTCTTATTTAATACTTAATACTTAACTTAATACTTAATTTAATATTTAATTTTTCGATTTAAAATCCGCGTTATGCGCGACTACAAAGGAATAAAATGGCCGAGTCAATAGATGAGCAATTCCCAGCAGCGGTTACAGCTCTAAACGAATACCGCGATATTGAAAATCGCATGGGGGAGCCAGAAGTAGCGTCTAATCCAGACGCAATCCGCAAGCTCGGTCGTAGGCATGCAGAACTCGGGTCAATCGTAAGCGCGTACTTAAATTACAAGCAGCTTTGCGAAGACTACGAAGTAGCTAGCGAAATGGCAAGCGAAGACGAAGACTTAGCAAAAGAAGCAAAACATTTAGAAGAACAAATTCCAGCAGCAAAAGAAAAGCTTCGCACAGCGTTGATTCCTAGGGATCCAGACGATGCGCGAGACATGATTATGGAAATCAAAGCTGGTACGGGCGGCGAAGAAGCGGCTCTGTTTGCTGGCGATTTATTACGCATGTATATGCGTTACGCGGAAAAGCGCGGATGGACTACCGTAATCCAAAGCGAAAACTCGACGGAGCTTGGCGGTGTAAAAGACGTGCAGCTTGCGATTCGCGCAAAAGGCACGCCTGCTCCAGAAGACGGCGTGTGGGCAAGTATGAAGTACGAGGGCGGAGTGCATCGCGTGCAGCGAATCCCAGTTACGGAATCGCAAGGGCGTATTCAAACTTCGGCAGCTGGCGTAATCGTGTTCCCAGAAGCAGACGAAGACGACGACGAAATCGAAATCGATCCAAAAGACCTTAAAATCGATATTTTCATGAGCTCTGGCCCTGGCGGACAGTCCGTGAACACTACTTATTCCGCGGTTCGCATGACGCATATTCCAACTGGAATTGTTGTTAGTATGCAAGATGAAAAGTCGCAGATTCAAAACCGTGCTGCAGCCTTGCGCGTGCTAAAGTCGCGCTTGCTCGCTATGAAGCACGAGCAGGAGGCTGCGGAGGCGGCGGATATGCGTCATTCTCAGGTGCGCTCGTTGGACCGTTCTGAGCGAATCCGCACATACAACTTCCCAGAAAATCGTATTGTGGACCATCGCACAAACTACAAGGCATACAATCTTGACCAGGTACTTAATGGTGATTTGCAAGCGGTTATAGACAGTGATATTCAGGCGGATGAAGCCGATCGCTTAGCTAAAGCCAAGTAAGTAGTAATATCTTTAAACTCGTTGCTTGTGTTGGCTTGTAGAAATTGGCTTGTAGAAATTAGCATCTAGGAATTGCTTGTATTATGCGCGAACTCTTGCAAAATGCTATTGAGCGTCTTTGTAAAGCAGGCGTAGATTCTCCGCAATATGACGCTCGTGTACTTTTAGCGCACGCTTGTGGCATAAGCTTAGCAGACTTAAACAAAGCGCTAATACTTGGCGATTTTAAGGATTTTTTGCCCGATTATGCTAGCAAATATAGCGATTTTATATCTAGGCGTGCCTCGCGCGAGCCATTGCAGCACATTATTGGATGCGCAACTTTTCGCTACATAGACCTAATAGTAGGTAAAGGCGTTTTTGTGCCAAGGCCCGAGACAGAAGTGGTAGTTCAAGAGGGATTAGATTGGATTCGCGCAAATAATCTAAAAAATCCTATTGTTTTAGACTTGTGCGCAGGCTCGGGAGCAATCGGACTATCGGTTGCAAGCGAAGTTGCAAACGCACAAGTGTGGGCTATTGAAAAATCGCCAGAAGCTTTTGAATATTTGCAAAAAAACTACCGCAAAATCGCAGAAAAATATGATATTTTAAACAGATATCACGCAATATTAGGCGATGCTACAAACGTTAATCTGCCTGAAACAGCTGCGATTAAAGAGAAAGTAGACGTAGTAATCACAAACCCACCATACGTGCCAGAAAGCAAGCCACTAGAGCAGATTGAAGCTCGCGACTACGATCCAAAAATGGCGTTATATGGTGGATCTAAAGACGGACTACTAATACCGCAAAAAATTATGGAAGCGAGTTTTGCGTATTTGCGTAGGGGTGGAATAATGATTATGGAACACGATATTACGCAAGGAGAAGCGCTTGCAGATTATGCAAAAAATTGTAGTATGCAAAAAAGAGGCTAAAAATGAGTAAAATTTGCACGATTAACGAAGAATCATTGCAACTTGCAGCGCAAATAATCAACGCGGGCGGCGTAATAGTAGTGCCAACAGACACAGTTTACGGAGTAGCATGCGACCCATTTAACGAGGATGCAGTAGCGAAAATCTACCAACTAAAGCGCAGACCGCGCACAAAAGCCTTGCAAATACTTATGAGCAGCGTAAGTGACCTAGAAAAACTTGGGCTTTACTTGCCAAATCCACTAGACGTGCTTGCGGAAAAATTCCTGCCAGGCGGATACTCGCCAATCGCGCGCGCAAAAAAAGATTCGGTAGCTACAAGGCTTGCTACGCTTTGTAAAGCAGATGAGAACAATGAGCAAGGCAATAATCAAGCTGAAGCAACGCAAGCTGAAGCAACGCAAGGCGTGCGCGTTCCAGATTGCCCAGAACTAATGAAAATTTTGCGCGTTACGGGGCCATTGGCGGCATCTAGCGCAAATCGCAGCGGAAACGAGAGTGCAGACAGTGTAGAAGAGGCGTTTGCGGCTTTTGGAGACGAAATTCCGCTGTACTTAAACGCTGGCCCAACGCGCTCGCACGTAGCAAGCACGGTAGTTGGTGCTGATGCAAGCGATAAAGATGGGATTGTGATTTTGCGCGAAGGTGTAATAAGTGAAGAACAGATAAGAGCAGAAAGTCGCAAGAAATGAGGGTATACCTATTTATAGCAGCAATCGCAGGAGGCGCAACGTGGCTAATAATGCCGCTTATACGTCATCTTGCGATTCGCATAGGAGCTGTTGGAAAAGTGCGCGCTCGCGACGTGCACACAATACCTACGCCCCGTATGGGGGGAGTGGGGATGCTATTCGGCTTTGCTGTGTCGATGGCATTTGCAAGCTCCATGCCTTTTATTTCGGGGCTTTTTGCAGGAACACACCAGCCATGGGTGGTTTTGGCTGGAGCGGTACTAATATGTCTTTTGGGTGTTTGCGACGACATTTGGGACTTAGATTGGATGCTAAAACTTGCAGGCCAATTGCTAATAGCTGTTTTTGTAGCGTGGGGAGGGCTTCAAATCGTAGCGCTGCCGCTCGGCTCTCTAGTTACAGCGTCTCCAAGTCTTTCAATCGCAATAACCGCAATACTAATCGTGGCTTCAATTAATGCAGTTAATTTTGTAGACGGTCTAGATGGGTTGGCTTCTGGAATTGTAGCAATTGGAGGAATCGCATTCGCAACATACTCTTATATTCTTGCGCGCACGTCTCCAAGCTACGCTTCAATGGCAACTCTTATAGACGTTGCAATGGTGGGAATGTGCTTAGGGTTTATTTTGCACAATTGGCATCCAGCAAAGCTTTTTATGGGTGATTCTGGCTCCATGCTAATCGGGTATTTAATAACTTGCGCGTCTATTATAATGACAGGTCACTTAGACCCATCTGCAGTGCACACAAGCATCTATTTGCCAGTATTTATGCCGATTTTGCTTCCGATTTTAGTGCTGTTTTTGCCAGTGTTAGACATGTGTTTAGCAATAGGCAGAAGGCTTGCAAAAGGGCAGTCGCCAATGCATCCAGACCGCATGCATTTGCATCACAGAATGTTGCGCATTGGGCATTCTGTGCAAGGAGCAGTGCTTATTTTGTGGGGATGGGCGGCGCTCATATCTTTTGGCTCAATAATGATTCTGTTCTTTAAAGCAGTTTATGTGCTTGTTGGCATGATTATTGCGGCGGCGTTGCTTACAATTCTTACAATGATGCCATATTTGCGCAGACGGCTGCCAGAGTTGCGAAATTCGTAAAAAGTGGAGTAGTGCTTGAATTGATGCTAATCGCAGTACCCGTAGCATTAGTCGTAGATAGTCGCAGATAATCGTAGATAATCGTATATAGTCGTAGATAATAGCGCTGTAGTAGATTTGGCGCAAAGTGGCCACTAAATATTGTGTATGAAACGCGACTTTTGCAAACGTCATAGCAAAAACGTATAGTAACCCTATGGTTACAACTGATATGAACATGCAATCTGCGTATACTCCTGTTCCTCCAATTTTCGAAAAGCTCGGCCTCGCGTACGACGATGTGCTTCTGCTTCCAAACGAAACCGATGTAATTCCATCCGAAGTAGATACAACTACTCATCTAACTCGCGAAATCACCATGAAAGTGCCTGCAATTTCTGCAGCAATGGACACAGTAACTGAGTCGGATATGGCTATTGCAATGGCTAGAAATGGCGGAATTGGCGTACTTCACCGCAATCTTTCTATTGATGATCAAGCTGCGCAAGTAGATATTGTTAAGCGCAGTGAGTCTGGCATGATTACCGACCCTCTTACTGTTCACCCAGATGCAACGCTCGCCGATTTAGATAAATTGTGCGGGCGCTTCCATATTTCGGGCTTGCCAGTAGTGGATGGCGAAAATCGTTTAGTTGGCATTATTACCAATCGCGATATGCGTTTTATTGCTTCCGAGGATTACGATCGCTTGAAAGTCAAAGACGTTATGACTCGCGAAAATCTTGTAACTGGTCCGTCTAATATTTCTAAAGAAGATGCGCATCGCTTGCTTGCGGAAAACAAAGTTGAAAAATTGCCGCTGGTTGATGCCGAAGGCAAGCTTACAGGTTTGATTACTGTTAAGGACTTTGTTAAGACTGAGCAGTACCCAGACGCCACTAAAGACGACCAGGGTAGACTTCGTGTTGCTGCTGGAATTGGTTTCCTTGGGGATGCTTGGCAGCGTGCGTGCGCGCTTATGGAAGCTGGCGTAGACGTTCTTGTTGTTGATACCGCAAACGGCGAAGCTCGCTTGGCACTAGACATGATTCGCCGAATTAAGGCAGATAAGGCTTTTGACGGCGTGCAAATTATTGGCGGAAATATTGCAACTCGCCAAGGTGCGCAGGCGATGATTGATGCTGGTGTTGACGCTGTAAAGGTTGGCGTTGGACCAGGCTCTATTTGCACTACGCGCGTGGTTGCTGGCGTTGGCGTGCCTCAGCTTACTGCTGTTTATGACGCTGCTCAAGCTTGCAAGGCTGCTGGAATTCCATGCATTGCTGATGGTGGTATTCACTATTCTGGAGATATTGCTAAGGCTTTGGTTGCAGGAGCCAACACCGTTATGCTCGGCGGCACTTTGGCTGGATGTGAGGAAGCTCCAGGCGAGAAGGTTTTGCTTCACGGCAAGCAATACAAGCTTTATCGCGGAATGGGTTCGCTTGGTGCAATGGCGCCTCGCGGTAAGAAGTCTTATTCTAAGGATCGCTACTTCCAGGCAGATGTTACCAGCTCCGATAAGGTGGTTCCAGAAGGAGTGGAAGGCGAAGTTCCATACCGCGGCCCACTTAACGCTGTGCTTTACCAGCTTCTCGGCGGTTTGCATCAGTCTATGTTCTACGTTGGCGCTCACAATATTAAGGAGCTTCAGGAGCGCGGACGCTTTATTCGCATTACGGATGCAGGCCTTAGGGAATCGCATCCTCACGATATTGTGATGACTGCAGAAGCGCCAAACTACAGCGGTTTCCATAACTAAATCGCAAGTTGTGCGCGAGATGCATGAGTTGCGCGTGTAAGTCGCGTATAAGTCGCGCATAAGTCGCGTATAAATCGCAAGTAATTTTGCATTAAACGGCGAAGAGTTAGCTAAGTCTTATTTGCTACTTTCTAACTTTTCGTCGTTTTTAATACGCGCCTCGTCTGAGGGAAGATGTAGGCTGATGGGTTCAAAAAAATATTAGGAAAGGAACGAAAATGGCAGAAGCTAAGGAAGATCTTACGTTTACGCCGGAAGAATCGCGTTTAATTTGGATTGATTGCGAGATGACTGGTCTCGATATTTTCCACGACGAATTATGCGAAGTATCTGTAGTTCCAACTGACTTTAATTTGAAAGTTCTAGACGACGGAATTGATTTAGTGATTAAGCCAAGCGATGCTGCTGTGAGTCATATGAACGATTTTGTGCGCAATATGCACACGTCTTCTGGTCTTGTTGACGAGTGGAATAAAAACGGTTTGCCTCTAGAAGAAGCACAAAAGCAGGTTGTTGAGTATGTAAAGCGCTTTTTGCCAGAGCGCGGAAAAGCACATCTTGCTGGAAACTCCGTTGGCTCAGACAAAAAATTCCTCGACCGCTACATGCCAGATTTAATGGCAAATCTGCATTATCGTGTAATCGACGTAAGCACATTGAAGGAGATTTCGCGCAGACTTTACCCAGACGTTTACCGCAATAAGCCAGCGAAACACGGCGGCCACCGTGCGCTCGCGGATATTATTGAGTCGATTGACGAGTTGCGCTACTACCGAGACATGATGTTCGTTCCAGCTCCAGGGCCAAGCGAAGCACAAGCAAAAGCGGGAGCGCAACACATTGAGAGCACGAGCTTGCTTCGCGACTACGAGCGCAGAGGCGAAGCTCTAGAAGACGTAAATTCCGCAGAAAAGCGCGATTATTAAACAAAGCGTGACTATTAAACGCATTAAACGTAAATGCGCAAATAGTGCAAATAGCGCAAATAAAAGGTGCTGCCAATGAAGCAATCGGAAGCGTTAGAAATAATAAACGCGGGCGCAAGTGTGTTCTTAACGGGCGCTCCTGGGTCGGGAAAAACGTATGTTCTAAATCGTGCTGTGCGCTCAATGCGCGAAAACGGTTTAAGCGTTGCAGTAACAGCTTCAACAGGCATTGCAGCAACGCATTTGAACGGCCAAACCATTCACTCGTGGAGTGGAACAGGCGTTGCAAATGCGCTTACCGATTCGCTTCTTAAAACCATTAGAGCTCGGAGAGGAAAGCGCATAAAAGCCACAGACGTGCTTGTGTTGGACGAAGTTTCCATGATTCACGCTTGGCTTTTCGACATGGTTGACGAAGTGTGCCGCAAGGTGCGCAAAAATGATTTGCCTTTTGGCGGACTGCAAGTGGTGGTTTCTGGCGACTTCTTCCAGCTGCCTCCAGTTAGCACGTCTACGCGAAATCGCGATGTATTCGAGCCTAGCTCGGAGTTTATTACATCGCGCGAAAAGTATGCTGCTGCTGGCAAAAATCCCGAAGGCTATATTACGGAATCGTTTGCGTGGGATTCTCTAAAACCTGTTGTGTGCTATTTAACAGAGCAACACAGGCAAGATGATGGCAAGCTTCTTAGCGTTTTAACGGATATTCGAAGTGGCATTGTGAGTAATGAAGATAAGCAAGTTCTTGCTAGTCGACTTGGTGAATATCCTCAAGATAGCGAAGTTTCGGTTCATCTTTTTCCAACAAACGCGCAAGCGGACGGCTTAAATAATGTGCAACTTGCGGCGATTGATGCTGAGCCTCACGAATTTGTAGCAACGGAAGCTGGCCCTAAAAATCTTGTAGAGCGCTTAAAAAAGAACATGCTTGCGCCTGAGCGTCTTGTGTTAAAGGCTGGTGCGGCTGTAATGGCTTTGCGAAATGACCAAGATAAGCAATATGTGAACGGTTCTGTTGGACGCGTATTGCGATTTGCGCCTGAATCCAAAGGTGGCTGGCCGATTGTTGAGTTTGAAAACGGCAATATTGTTACTCTTAAGCCTGCTGCTTGGGAGATGACAGATGGCGAAACTGTTCTTGCTAGCGTAAATCAAGTGCCACTTAGATGCGCGTGGGGAATTACGATTCATAAATCGCAAGGAATGACGCTTGATAGTGCTGTTATGGATTTGCGCCGTACTTTTGCGCCTGGAATGGGCTATGTTGCGCTTTCTAGAGTGGAAAATTTGAGCGGGCTTTATTTAGAGGGCATTAATGACCGCGCGTTTAGCGTTTGCGCGGATGCTGTGATTCTTGATAGTTCTTTGCGCGAGGCTTCTAAACGCGCTAGTGAGTTGCTTGCTAACAGTGGTGCTAATTCTTTAGTAAAAAACACGTTAGAAAACGAATTCGCTAGTCAGCAGGAACTTGATATTTTTGCAAGTACTAGCAACGATGAGTTTGGATTCAATGACGAGTTTTAGTTGAAAATTACGTATTGTGAATTTGTTTAGTAGCGTAAACAAGTGTTTATGTCCTCGTGCGCAAATAGATTGGAACGCATGGGTTCTAATGTACTTCGTATGTCTAAGCTGTTCCTTCGTACGCTGCGCGAAGATCCAGCAGACGCGGACGTTAATTCCGCAAAACTTATGCAGCGCGCAGGCTACATTCGTAAATCTGCTCCAGGCGTGTGGACGTGGTTGCCGCTTGGTCTAAAAGTACTCAATAAAGTTCAAGCGATTATTCGCGAAGAAATCAACGGTATTGGCGCTCAAGAAGTTCACTTCCCAGCGCTTCTTCCACGCGAGCCATACGAGGCTACTAATCGTTGGGAAGAGTACGGCGACAACATATTCCGCCTCAAAGATCGCCATGAGGCTGACTATCTTCTTGCTCCAACGCACGAAGAAGTCTTTACTCTTCTTGTAAAAGATATGTATTCTTCGTACAAGGATTTGCCACTAACTTTGTATCAGATTCAAACGAAGTATCGCGACGAATTCCGTCCGCGCGCAGGCCTTATTCGCGGCCGCGAGTTTATTATGCAAGACGCTTACTCGTTCTCGATTGACGAAGACGGCTTAAAGTCTGCTTATGTTGAAGAGCGCGCTGCTTACGCTCGAATTTTTGACCGTTTAGGCATTAAATACGTGATTGTTCACGCTGTTTCTGGCCCTATGGGCGGATCGGATTCCGAGGAATTCCTGGCTCCAATGGCAATTGGCGAAGATACTTTTGCACTTGCTCCTTCTGGAAAAGCTTGGAACGTTGAGGCTTTGACCACACCAGAAATGCAAGATGTTGACTGCTCGGCAACTCCTAAAATGGAAGCTCTTGATACTCCAGATGCTAAGACGATTGAAGCTTTGGTTAAAGTTTCTAACGATTTGCATCCACGCAAAGACGGACGCGAATGGCAAGCAAGCGATACTTTGAAGAACTTGATTATTGCCGTTAAGCACCCTGCAGATGCTGTCGGCGGCGAGCACGAGGAGCCTTGGCGCGAAATCGTAGCTATTGGTGTTCCAGGAGATCGCCAGGTAGATATGAAGCGTCTTGAAGCTCAATTTGCTCCTGCAGAAATCGAAGAAGCAACCGAGGATGACTTAAAGTCTCATCCTGAGTTTGTTAAGGGATATATTGGCGCTGGCGTGTTAGGTCCTCAAGCTCGCAAAGATGGTAGTGGAATTGAAAATCCTGTCCGCTACTTGATGGATGCTCACGTTGCAAAGGGAAGCGCCTGGATTACAGGAGCAGATGAAGACGGTAAGCACATTTACAACGCTGTTTACGGCCGCGATTTTGAAGCGGACGGCGTTGTTGAGGCAGCACAGGTTCGCGATGGTGATATGAGCCCAGATGGTTCTGGCCCATTGAGCTTTGAGCGTGGCGTGGAAATCGGACAGGTGTTCCAGCTTGGCTTAAAGTATTCTAAGGCTTTGGGCTTAAGCGTTCTTAACGAAAACGGCAAAGCTGTGCCAGTTTGGATGGGCTGCTACGGTATTGGCGTTAGCCGCGTGATTGCGTGCCTTGCAGAAACACATCACGATGATGCTGGCCTTGCATGGCCTATGGCGATTGCCCCAGCTCAAGTTCACGTTGTTGCTACTGGCAAAGATCAAGTTGCTTTCGATGCTGCCGAGAAAGTTGTTGAAGAGCTTAGCAAGCAGGGAATCGAAGTAATCTTCGACGATCGTCCAAAGGTTTCTCCAGGCGTAAAGTTTAAGGACGCGGAGCTTGTTGGCGTGCCGCTGATTGCTGTAGCTGGCCGAGATACTGTGAACAATGGCACGATTGAAATCCGTGATCGCAACGGTTCAAACGTTGAAGCAGTTCCAGTTGATGAGGCTGCTAGCCGCATTGTAGAGCGTGTTCGCGAGCAATTGTAATCGCAATAATTTGTAACAACTAATCAGCGATTAAACAATTGAACGATTAAAACAATATTGCCGTTGATATAATGCTTTGCACATTTGCTATTTGCATATTTTGCATGTGTGTGCATTATTTTCAGCGGCAATATTGCTATGAATAGTAACAACAATTTTAATGAACACTATGCTTGAGTCTAATGTTTAATATCATTAGACTTTTCTAAAAGTCATTGGCGCCTCCTTCAATATCTTTGTATTCTTCTTCATCTAAGTGGCCTCCAAAATCATTTATCTCTTCATTTTCTTGAGAATCTTCTTGAGAATTATCTTGAATAGAAGAATTTGATTTAGAAGACATTGGATTTTTCATTGCAAAGTTTTGATTTTGACTATCTCCATTTTCGCTATAGTCTTTGTTTTTAGACTCTGCGTTTGCAACGCTTTTGTTTCTAGCATACGAAGTCTTAGTAAATTCACTGATTCCGCGATTTAGGTCGTGTCCGATTGATGTTGCTTCTAGAACCACTCGCGATCGGTCTTCTCCATCTTTGTGCCAAGATTCCGTATTTAAATTTCCGCAAACTACGATTGCGTCTCCCTTATGCACGCTTTTTAACACGTTTGATGCTAACGACTTGTACGCTTTTACAGTCATCCATGTTGTTGGACGCTCCTTCCACGCTTTTTCTTCGTTATGGTAGTAAGAAGATGTGCTTCCGATTCTTAGTGAGCATGCGGGCGCGTTTTCATTTCGACTAAAGTTTACAGGGTCGCTTCCAACGTATCCGCTGATTGTTAATGTTGCTTGTTGCTGTGCCATATTTTTCAACCTTTCAAGAGTTTGGACTGCGACTAATTTAAGTCTCGAAGTTCATCGCGCAAAACCGTGTTGATTATCGTGGCTTTTGGCAAATTCGCCGCAGTAGAATCAACTATGAATTATGGAAAATAGTTGCGCAATATATTTTTATAAATGTGGTTAAAGCCTATGTTTTATTCACATTGATTAAAAAGTCTTGACAAAATATGCAAAAGCGAGTATCGGATTAAAAGTCTAAAAAATATATGTAGATTGGTATACTTAAAGGAGCGGTTTTTGTTTTGTTTAGCATAGAGTGAGCCTAGATTTTACTTACTTCTACTTACTGTAATGCTGAACATAAAATTGCTAAGAGATAGTTATGTTCGTATACGAGAGAGGACTACACTTATGTGGAATAAGTTGCATGTGTTTTCTGTAAAGAAATGCCTGGCTGTTGCAACATCGGCTGTTGCTTGTGCAGCAATGATTGGATCTACTGCAGTATCTGCTAGTACATTGGTTGATTTGCCTAATAACAGCGTTGCAAATGTTAATACAAATTGGCAGATTAAAGACAATAAAGTCGCAAGCTACATTTTAGGCGAAATACGTAATTTGCGCTTAAAGTATTATCAAGATGGCGTTACACTTATGAACGGCATGCCTCTTGCGGATTATGTTACTTCTAAGGGTCTTACAAAAGAGCAATATATTGATGGTATTCGCTACGATCGCGCAAACGAAGAAGATGCGTATCGTCGCGCAGAAGAGACTGCTAAGCATGGCAAGATTGATCATTTGGGTCCAGATGGCGTAAGCCTTCCAGACTACACTGGTCGTAAGGCTTGGGGTGAAAACCTTGCTTGGGGCGAAGATCCAGAAGAATCTATGCACGATTGGGCAGAGGAAGAGGAATCCCAATTGCGCCAAGCTAATGGCATGATAAATGGTGATAACGCTCACTTATATCAAATTTTGAACCCAGAAAACATTTCCTTCGGCTATGGCGAGGCTGCTGGCGGTCCTCACGGAAAAGTATCTGCTTTAACTTTGTCAACTTATGCTGGAGATACCGACTATCAAAATGGCAAGCTAAATAGCAATAACGCTACTAACCTTGATTTTGCGTGGATTATTCGAGACAACGACATTGCTGTTGGCGCAAATGCCTATAGCGATAAGCCTCTTGAGTATCGTTGGCTTTCTTACAATTTGAGTACTCAGCAGTGGGCAACTATTGCTGATTGGAGTACTGGAAACTGGGCTTCTTGGGTTACAAGGCCAGGCGACTATTGGTTGCATTGCGAAGTACGCGATCCTTCTACCAAGAAAGTTATTTTAGAGAAGACAATTGCTTTCCACTACACGGTTCCAAGTCAGACTGTTATTGCTGGAACGTACGCTGCATGGCAGGGTAATAGTGTTCTTCTTGGCGCAACTACTAATAATCCTAATGGTTCTACCAAGATTAAGATCTACGATTACAATGCTAAGCAGTGGGTTGAGGGATTTGATGGTCCTTGGGCTTTGTGGAGCCCACGTCCAGGTATCTATTGGACTCATTTTGAGGCATATGATCAGAACGGCAACTTGTCGGATGTTAAGACATACGCCTTTGGTGTGTGAGTTTGATTAGCTTGTCTGATTATTTGGTCTGATTAGCAAGTCACATAAACATAAAAAGAATCAATATAAAAAGCCTGCTTACGTATTAAACGTTTGCAGGCTTTTTGTTTATATTATTTGTTTATATTATTTGCGACTTACAAAATGTTGCGATTTACCAAATGTGTACGCGCTCGCTTGGGTCGAGCCACATCTCGTCGCCTTCTTTAACGTCGAATGCGTTGTAGAACAAGTCAACGTTGCGCGCAATGCCGTTAGTGCGGCACTCTCGTTATTAAGTTAATACTATGTTATAGATATTTATTACATGAAAATCTATAGATATTTATTTTATTTATATAAATAATTGATTATGATTTTATATATGGAAGGCAATATTTCTTATGCTATCGGCATTGATGTCGGTTTAAATTCAGTAGGTTTTGCTGCAATTCGTTTGGATGATTATGGGGAACCTATAAGAATACTTAAAGCAATGAGTGTTATTCATGATGCTGGTATTGATCCAAATGGGGCAAAAGAATCTGATACGCGTAAAGCAATTTCTGGTGTTGCTCGTCGTTTGCGCAGGTTATATCGTCAGCGCAGACGCCGATTGAAAAAACTTGATTTTCTATTGCAATCATTGGGTTGGCCTGTTGTTGAAAACAAGGATTTAGATTTTTCTGATTCGTTTATTCCATGGATTTTTCGTGCAAAACTTGCTGATGAATATATTGCGGATGAAGAACAACGTAAACAAATGTTAAGTGTTGCAATTCGTCATATTGCTCGACATCGTGGTTGGCGTAATCCTTATCAGTCGATAAGGTCAATGATGCAAGAGACTGAGTATTCTGAATTTTACGACGAGTTGCTAAAAAATATTGAAAAGTTTGCGCCAGGAGTAGGTTGTGAAGGTTGTACGCCTGCGCAATTAGTACGCGATTATCTTTTATCACAACAAGGTAAAGCCTCGCGTCGTTTACGTATAACAACAGATAAGAAAAGGAAAGATCATCCCAACTCATTAGATTCTGTTTTACCACGTAAGCTAATGCAAAGTGATAGCATGCTTGAGATTCTCAATATTTTCAATGTGCAACATATTGATGACAAGTATGTTAGAGAGCAGATTATTAATGCCGTTTTCTATGCTAAGTCTCCGCGTGGCTCTGCAGAAAATCGTGTTGGTAAGGATGCTATAACAGGAAAAGGTAAGCGTGCGCTAAAGGCATCGTTAGCGTTTCAGAAATATCGAATCATATCTACTATTTCTAATCTTCGCATAAGAGAAAATTCAAAAGAACGTTGTCTGACGATAGAAGAAAAACAGAATGTTTATAAATTATTAACAACTTCGATTGATAAGTCATCAAAAAAGAAAAGCGCTGAAGCGCCATTATATACTTGGATTGATGTAGCTGATTGCCTAGGAATTGAACGCTATAAGTTGCGTGGAGTAGGATCACAAATAGGAGATGGAGAATCTGTTGGTAATCGTCCTCCAATGTTGAATAGTGAGTTAGCTATTATTTATGCGAATAATAAATCTTTAAGACAATCGTTGCTCACTTGGTGGTTAGATGCTAATCGTACGCAAGAAGAGAAAGAATCTCTTATTGATATATTGAGCAACACGGTAGACATAGAAGCAATTCATGATAATCCTGAATATAAAGATAAGTACGGCTCAGCAATAGCATTTATTGATTCAATGAATGAAACAGAAATTGCGGCATTGGAAAATATTTCATTACCTGATGGTCGTGCTGCTTATAGTTTGGAAACATTAGATGAACTCAATAAGCAAATGCTTGAAACTGATGATGATTTATTTGAAGCACGCAAAAAGTTATTTAATTTACCAAATAATTGGCGTCCATCTGAAGCTCCTATTGCAGAGCCAACAGGTAATCCTTCAGTTGATCGAGTATTGAAAATTGTGCATCGATTCCTTATAAGTGCTAA
>QWCD01000069.1_pt1 | contig 35913 bp, 20 predicted proteins | sample 1972461 | NCBI WGS metagenome assembly QWCD01 (sample SAMN09866717, study PRJNA288562) | Human vaginal metagenome isolate term4_vaginal, whole genome shotgun... | isolation source: vagina | host: Homo sapiens | place: USA: California | reverse complement strand
AGACACTGATTTTTTGCTTTCTTTAGCATTAGTTAATTGAGAAATTAATGTTGAATAATTTTGATTATTTTTATTTGCTTTGATAAATTCATCAATTTGACTTCTTGTTTGTTCTAATTCAGCAAATTTATTTTCTTTATCTTTATTAAATTGTTGTAGTTGTTGATTTACTTGGGCAATTTTAGCATCTAATGAAGATTTAGCTAATTGCATTGAAGCAGTATTGTTTGAGGCAACTGCTTGATTTGCATTTTTAATTTCAGCATCTAATAATTTTTTAGCTTTTGCAATTTCACTATCATTGTCACTTAATTGAGGCAATAATTGGTTTGCTTGAGAAATAGATGCTTTTAATTGTTCTTTGGCATTTAAATTATCAATGTTATCTTTTTCTTTGGTTGATTCATTTAATAATTTAATTAGATTATTTGTTGCATTTTGTATTTCGATTAAAGTTGATTCAAGACTAATTGGAGTATATTTATTTAATTCATTTTCGATATTTTGTTTAATATGTTCGTATTCTTGTTTCAATAACTCGTTTTTGATATATTCTTGCAATTTATCTTTTATTTCATTAAATTTAGCAAATTCCAATTCTTTTTGATTTATTTGATTTTTTATTTTTGATATTAATAAAGTAATAGCATCTTTTAACCTTAAAGTTTCTTCTTCAATTACTTTGGTTTCAGATTTATTATTAATTTTTAGTGATCCTTGCAAAACTTTTTGTTCATGAAAAACATTTATTTCATTAACAATTTTATATCCTAGCAATTCATTTAATTGCTTTTGTAATTTTTTAAAATTTTGCAATAAATTTTCTTTTTGCGATTGATTGGCAATTTTATGACGGCGAGCCTTTATTGCAATAAGCGCTGTTGTAGCAATTGCTAAACCGCCACACAAAATTGCCAATGGAATGGCAATTTTTTTCTTTTTTTCATTCATTCGTTCTCCTATATTAAAAATGGAAATTTAGTTATATTTTTAATTAATCAATTTTATTTTTATTAACTAAAAAGTTAATAAAATAATTAAAAAATAGGGGGGGGGGGCATTTTTTAAAGAACAAATGGTTACTTTTTTTATTAACAATTAATAATAGAAGATAAAAACGGCAATATTTACAATTTAAACATACTAAATAAAATATAAAAAAATTGGACTTGATTTATACAAATCCAATTTTGTAATTCAAAATTTCTTTTAATAATTTTGATAATTATTTAAGAATTTTTGTAACTGATCCGGCACCAACAGTTCTTCCGCCTTCACGAATAGAGAACTTGGTTCCTTCTTCAATAGCAATAGGAGCAATTAAAGTAACAGTTAATTCTACGTTGTCGCCAGGAACAACCATTTCACGTCCAGGTTTGAATTCAATTCCACCAGTAACGTCTGTTGTACGGAAGTAGAATTGTGGTTTATAGTTGTGGAAGAATGGTGTGTGACGTCCACCTTCTTCTTTTTTAAGAACATAAACAGTTGCTTCGAATTGTGTGTGAGGAACGATTGTCTTAGGTTTTGCTAAAACTTGTCCACGTTCAACTTCGCTTCTGTCAATTCCACGTAGCAATAATCCAGCGTTATCTCCAGCTTGTGCTTCTTTTAAGTTCTTACGGAACATTTCAATACCAGTAACAACTGTTTTCTTGGTTGGTTTTAATCCAACAATTTCAACTTCTTCGTTTAATTGTAAAACACCACGTTCAACTCTACCAGTTGCAACAGTTCCACGACCAGTAATTGTAAATACGTCTTCTACAGCCATTAAGAATGGTTTGTCTGTTTCACGTTTTGGTTCTTCGATGTATGTATCAACAGCATCCATTAATTCCAAAATGCCTTTTTCGTATTCTGGATCTCCTTGTAATGCTTTAAGAGCTGAACCAGCAATAATAGGAGCATTGTCGCCATCAAAACCATATTCTGATAGAAGGCTTCTTACGTCCATTTCTACTAGTCCAACCATTTCTTCTCTTTCATCATCTTTAAACATATCAATTTTGTTTAAAAATACAACTATCTTTGGAACACCAACTTGTCTTGCAAGTAAAATGTGTTCACGAGTTTGAGGCATAGGACCATCAGTAGCAGCAACAACTAAAATTGCTCCATCCATTTGGGCAGCACCGGTAATCATGTTTTTAACATAGTCGGCGTGTCCTGGACAGTCAACGTGTGCGTAGTGACGTTTTTCTGTTTGATATTCAATGTGTGATGTGTTAATTGTAATACCACGTGCTTTTTCTTCTGGTGCATTGTCAATAGAAGCGTAGTCTCTAGCTTCTGCTAGACCTTTTTTAGCTAATACTGTTGCAATAGCAGCAGTTAATGTAGTTTTACCGTGGTCAACGTGACCGATAGTACCAATATTAACGTGTGGTTTTGAACGGTCAAAATCTAATTTTGCCATAATAATTTCCTTTCAATAAATTACATTTTAATTTTTTTAATATTTATTAAATCTTTTGATTAAACGCGTTTAACCTACCTTAGCATAGCCTTTCAACTATGTCCTGTCCAAAAGCGCGCATTTATAGCAATGTAATTTTAACAAAAAAAATATTTTTTTAATGTAAATGATTTAATTTTGGCCATAAAATAGTGATATTTATGTACTTATATATTTTAAACAAAAATATTAAAAAATAGCAAACATTTTTGTTTACTATTTTGAAAGAAATATTTTTTAAAATAAGATTACTCTCGCTAAAAATCGAACAATATAAGCTTTTGATTATTTAATTTAATAATAAGTTGAACTTCAAGTTCTAAGTTAAGGAAATATAAAAAATAAGGGTTGTATGTATATGTGTATAAAATAAATAAGGGTTTATTATAAATATAAGAAAAGAGCGAGAGTATATTATATAACTATAATATTTATTTTTTTAAGCGGCAATTTGAGCAATTAAACGATCGCTTTTTTCAAATTGCGAAATACATTTTACCATACTTTTTTAATAATTTCAAAATTTTTATTTTTTTAATTATTATCCTTAAAAATATTGACTAATCTTTCTTGTAGATTTTCTAGCAAAACAGGACTAAAAGTTCCGTTTTTAGCTATTGTAATTCCACCATTTTCTTCACTAACAACTATAGTTGTAGCATCGCAAATTTCTGAAATACCCATGGCAGCACGGTGTCTTGCACCATATTTATTATCAATTGATTTTTTTGTTATTTTATAATATGTGGCAGCATAATAAATTTTGTTATTTCTAATAATTATTGCACCATCGTGAAGTGGAGCGTGTTTATTAAAAATAGAAATAATTAGAGAAGCAGAAATGTTAGCATTTAATATCACGCCGTCAGTTCTTAGCAAATCAAGATTATCTTTATTTTCGATGGTGATAATTGCACCAGTCTTTGTCTTTGATAAAAATTCAAGGGCTTCTTTTAATTGATAAATAATTCTTATTTTTGTAGATTCACCCAAAACCTTTTTGTTACTTTTTGAATTTTTTTTGTTTTTAATTCAAGTAATTGAATAATTAGCAATTATGAAAATAATAACACCTGCTAGCAACACTAGTAAAACAATTAATAGTTTTATTTCCATGTCAATACCTCCGTTTTTTATCACAATTTATTCAAGCCAATTACGATTAGCAACATGATAATTACCAAAATAATGAAAACCGAAATAATAATGATTCTGTTTCATTTTGTAAGCGGTTTAGTTTTTGCTGCATATGGCGATTCAGACCATTTAGAATATTCAATGTAGCTTTTATATTTGGCATTTAATTTTTTTTGCCTTTTTGAAAATTCTTGCACTTGATCTTGCAATTTTTCATCCATTGTTTTCATTCATCTAGATTCTTTAAAATAATGAAATTTTTCCATTTCTGAATAATCATTAATAAATTTGGTGTTTTTATTGTAAAGTTGAAACTCTGAAATTAGCAAAGTCAAGCTGTCTTTTTCAGGATCATAGCTAAGAGTTCTTGTGTCCTTTTGCTTTTGAGCATTTAAAATTTTTGCCATTTAATCTCCCAAGTTGATTTTAAAATAACTTTTTTTCTTTATAATTATATAAATTTAAACAAAATATTATTTTTATTTATATAAAACATACAAGACACACAAGGAGATAAAATGAAGAAAACCATTGAAGACCTTCAATTAGAAAACAAAAAGGTTATTTTAAGAGTTGATTTTAACGTTCCTATTTCAAACAATACTATTATGGACACAAAAAGAATTGATGAAGAATTGCCAACAATCAAATACATATTGAGTAAAAATGCTTCTTTAATCATTCTATCTCATTTAGGAAGAGTTAAAACAGAAGAAGACAAGAAAACTAAATCTTTAGAAATTGTAGCTAAAAAATTGGCGCAATTATTAAATAGAGACGTTAAATTTATTAACGAAAATAGAAGCGAAGCAGTTACAAATGCTGCTAAAAACTTAAAACCTGGAGAAATTTTGGTTTTAGAAAATACTCGTTTCCAAGATTTAAATAATAAAGCAGAGTCTAATAATGATGAAGATCTTGCAAAATATTGAGCAAGTCTAGGCGATGTGTATGTTAATGATGCTTTTGGAACCGCGCATAGAGCACATGCATCAACATATGGAATTTCACAATATTCTAAAGAATCAGCATTAGGATTTTTAATGAATAATGAAGTTGAACACCTTCAAAAATTATTAGTAGGATTTAAACGTCCTTTTGTTGCAATAATTGGTGGAGCAAAAGTAAGTGATAAAATCAAAGTTCTAGAAAAGTTATTTGAACTAGCAGATAAGGTTTTAATTGTTGGTGGTATGGCATATACATTCCAAAAAGCCTTGAATAGAAAAATTGGAACTTCTATTTTTGAAGAAGATAAAGTTGAAATGGCAAAAGAATATTTAAACAAATATAAAGATAAAATTGTTTTGCCAATTGACAATGCTTATGTCGATGAATTTGCTGACAAAACTCCTAAATTTACAAGTCCAGAAAATCCTGATATTCCTGACGGAAATATGGGATTAGATATTGGACCAGAAAGTATTAAATTATTCGCAAGTATTATTAAAAATGCTAAAACTATCTTTTGAAATGGCCCAGCAGGAGTGACTGAATTCAGTAACTTTGAAGCTGGAACAAAAGGAATTGCAACCGCTATTGCTCAAAATAGAGATTGCTATTCAGTAGTGGGCGGAGGCGACTCTGTTACAGCAATAAACAAATTAGGTTATCAAGATAAATTTAGTTTTATTTCAACCGGCGGTGGAGCATCAATAGAATTTGTCCAAGGAAAGAAATTACCTGGAATAGAAGCAATTCAAGACAAATAATAATTTTTAATGCAATTTTATAACAGTAAAAAATAAAACAAGATAATTGTTTATTAAAAAACTCTTATCTTGTTTTTAATTAATTTATTTTTTCTTGTTTTTCTTTAAGTTGGTTTTTATAAAACTCTAATTTTTCTTTATGCAATTTTAAATTTGCTAATTTTTCATTGATTGTATTTTTATTAGCCTTTTCCATAAATTTAGGATTATTAATTAATTTTTCATTAAATTCAATTTCTTTTTGACTAAATTCAATTAATTTATTTAATTCTAGAATTTCATTTTCTTTGTCTTGCTTACTTTGAATTATAAATACTTCAAAACTTTCTGTTTTTAGTGAAAAATCGTGATTTTCTTTTCAAGAAAAATTGCTTAATTTGTTAATTATTTTTAAATCTATACTGCTGAATACAAGATTATTCAAATAGAAGAATAATTCAATAGATTTTGAAATCTTTTTATCTTCCCTATATTTTCTTAAAGCAGTAATTAAAGAAATAATTTTAGGAGTATTGTTTGAACTTTCTTTATTTAAGGCAAAAGTTTGAAGATTGCTGCATAGCAATTCTTCATGATATAATTTTTCAAAAACATAATCTGTTAGAAACGGCATAAATGGATGCAATAAAATCAATATTTGTTTGAATAAATAATGTATTAAATATGAATTTTCTTTAAATTTTAAAAATTCTAAATATCAATTTGAGAATTTGTCAACAACAAAATCTTGAATATGCTTATAAATAATAGTTAACTCATATTTATCCATGGCATCTTCAATATTTTTTTTGAATGTTAAATATTCATTCAAAATTCAATTATCATATTCATCCAACTTATTAAAATCAATCTTTTCAGTTATCGAAACAGGAATATTTTCAACAAATCTAGCTATATTTCAGAATTTATTAGCAAATAGTTTAGCACCTTGGATTTTTTCATCACTGTAATTAATATCAAGGCCAGGTGTACAATTAAAAATTAAAGACATTCTTAAAACATCAGAACCGTATTCATCAATTACTTGAATTGGATTAATTCCATTGCCAAGCGATTTAGACATTTTTCTTCCTTGTGAATCTCTAACTAATCCATGTAATAAAAGGTGTTCAAAAGGTTTTTGATCCATAAAATATAAACTAAAGAAATACATTCTCGCTACTCAAAAGAAAATAATATCATATCCAGTTACTAATAAGCTTGTAGGAAAATAACGTTTTAATTTGCTCTTGTCTTGTGGCCATCCTAAAAACACAAATGGTGCAAGTCCCGAACTAAATCAAGTATCTAAAACATCATCGTCTTGTTTTCAATTTCCTTCGGGCTTTTGAATTTGAACTTTAATTTCATTTTGCTCATTGTACCAAGCGGGAATCCGATGCCCTCACCAAATTTGTCTTGAAATTGTTCAATCGTGAGCATTTTCCATTCAATTTTCTAGTGTACTTTCAAAACGTGGTGGAAAAATTTTTACTCCTTCGTCGCTGCGCAAATCTTTTAAAAGCATCTTTGAAAATTCTGACATCTTAACAAATCATTGCGGCTGAACTAAAATTTCAATTGGAGCCTTTGATCTTTCACTATACCCAATATTAGAAACTACTTCTTCTTCTTTTATTAAAAGTCCTTTTTGACTTAATAAGTGTGCAATTTTTTCTCTAGCTTCAAAGCGATCTAATCCCTTAAATTCACCTGCTAAATCATTTAATTTCCCATCTTTATTGATACATTCATTTATTGGAAGTTTATTTTCAATAATAATTTCAATATCATCAACAGCATGGGCTGAAACTTTCATTATTCCACTACCAAAATTAGGATCTATTTTGTTTGATAAAATAATTGGAATTTCTTTGTTTGTTAATGGATGTATTATTATTTCTTTTATTAATTGGTTTGCTCTACTATCTTGCGGGTTTATTGCTAAAGCTACATCTGAGAACATTGTTTCGGGTCTCGTTGTGGCTACTTCAAGAAAGTTTTCTGAATTCTTAATTGGATATTTTATGTAGTACATCTTTTGCTTTGTTTCTTTTGGTACTACTTCTATATTAGAAAGAGCTGTTTCTAATACAGGATCTCAATTTATTGCTTTTTTGTCACGATATATTAAACCATTTTCATAAAGTTCAATAAATACCTTTAATACAGCTTCATTAGAATTATCATCTAAAGTGAATCTTTCAAAACCATAATCAAGGGCCAAACCTAATTTTTGTCATTGGTTATGAATATTTTTTGAATATTCATCTACTCATTCCCAAACCTTTTTAATAAATTCTTCTCTTCCTAATTGATATTTATTGATATTTTGGGAAGCTAGTTTCTTTTCAACTACTGCTTGAGTTGCTATACCTGCATGATCTGTTCCTGGTAGTCACAATACATCATATCCCTGTAACTTCTTAAACCTTATTATTGTATCAGAAATATAATTGTCTAGGGCATGGCCAATATGGAGATTGCCGGTTACATTTGGGGGTGGCAAAATAATGGTGAATGGTTTTTTAGATTCATCGTGAGTTTGAAAAATCTTCATATCATTTCATTTTTTGCATCTGTCTTTTTCAACTATTTTATGATTAAAAGTTTTTTCCATGTTCAAATTCCTTAGTTCGTTATCTTCGTCATCGATTAAATTTATAAGCGTTGTTTCTTCGAATGGTTCCTTATTGTCTATTGTTTTATTTCCTTTACTTTGAAAAGTATTTTGTGGAATAAATAAACTCATTAGCTCTTTGTTTTTAACATTATTTGCGTTTATTCATCTATTTAATTCACTTCATGTGCATCAAACAAAGTGGTATGGCTCTATTTCATATTTGTATATATTTTCCATATTGTCTTCTTGAGACATATAAAAGCTTAAATCCTCTTGAGTCTTCTCGTCTTTATAATTTAACATATTTTTGACTATAGGATTTATTGGGTTCCTTATTAATTGACTAGTTTTTCCTTGCTCAATAATTTTTGATGAATTTATAATATATAAATCTGTAGTTATTTTTTGAGCAATATTTATATTGTCTAAGAAATAAATTGCCATTTTGTGATTGTCCAAAACGAATTTATTCAATTGATTCAATGTTTCGCATTGCTTTTCATATGGTAATTTAGAAATATTGGGTCCTATTATTATAAGTGAAGGATTATTAATTAAAATTTTTTCGCACTCTAATCTAATTTTTTCATCATCGCTTAAAGAGCCTAATTTCTCTACTAAAAAATTAACGTCAATATTTGCCTTTGCAATAATTTTGTAAATATTAATTTTTGAAACAAAAAGTTTTATTTGTTTTTTTGATGCCGTTTTAAAATCGCTTACAACATATTTATAAGAATCAAATTCATTTCTTAAAATTTTTAAAAATTGTAGATTTTCTTTTATTTTTTTTACTTGCTCATTTAGAACTGAATTATTAAATTCCTTAATTTTTATTAAATTAATCAAATTAAAAATTTTTAGTTTTAATCTCATTAATTTATGTGAGTTTATTTTTGAATATTTATTAAAATTTCTTAAAACTTTTTTTGTTTCCTTTAAAATGGCATTCCCTTCAGTTTTATAATTTCAAAAATATTCATTTTTTGCATCTTTATATTTTGATTCAACTGTTTTTAATTTTTCAAACGCTTTGTTTGCAAGGCCAAACTCGCCTATGTTTAAATCGTAGTTATTAGACGTCTGAATTTCTCTTGTAACATCATTAATAACTTCTTGAGTGTGTTCATAACTAGACGCCTTAATTCTTTCAATATATGGCATCACATCATTTAAAAAATTATTTTTTATTACAGCCTTTATTTCATTCTTTAATTCTTTTTGATTATCAATGTTTGAAATTACATTAACTTCATTTGTAATATTGTTTTTTAAATCAAAAATTTCATACAATAATTCAAACGATTTTGCTTCTTTTAGCCCTAATATGGCCTTTAAATTTTTATTTATAAATTTCAATAATAGACCATTAAAATATAGATTTTTATAAAAGTGAATAAATGAAGATTGTTTTATTGTTTTCTTTAATTCATATTTGTAATAATAGTTTTCAATATTTAAATCACGCCTTAATTTATTTACAAATTTTTTAATAGATGATTTTGAAGATTTTTTTGTTTCTAAAAATTTAGAAAAAAATCTTACTCTATTTAAAAATCTATTAGGCTTTGAAAAAGGTTTATAAATTTTTTTTATTACCTCTTCGTATTCCTTTTTACTGTCTAAATATTCCTTGCGTTTTAAAAACGATAACCCCTTATTATATTTTGCTATAGTTGCATTAACAAATGCGAATAGTTTCATTTCATGGGTTCTATATAAAATTTCTATATCTTTAAATTTCTTAAAAAGAGTATCAAATTTTAAATTTTTAGCGTCGATATTTCGCAAATCAAATTGACTTAATTCACTGAATAAGTCATCTAATTTACTTCCGAGTTCAATTTCGACACCATATTGCAACTTTGCAAATTCGCTTTGAAGCAATAATTTATAATCTTGAAAAACTGGTTTTCATTGAGAAACAAACTCTTCCGTTAGTGCCCCTATAACTGCTCCGTGGTTAATATATTTTTTTATATTTCTATAGCTATTATCTTCATTTAAATCATTGTTTAAAATATCATTATAAAAACCAAAAGCTATGTTATTTTGATAATTTGAGTTCTTATATATTGAAGAATATTCACCTAAGTTTGTTTGAAATTCAATGTAACCTTGATATCTTTTAGGATTTATTGTATTATTAGTTAAATAATTAAATATTAAATTATTTGTTTCGCTATCTCCACCTACAAAACCCAATATATTGTTTGCATTAAGTGTAAAAGATAGATTATTAATTAAGTTTTTAAATTGTTCATTTACAACATTAATACTTTTTAAATTGGTAACTTTTAAAGAACTTATTGCTATTTTTTTCATTATAAATGTCCACCTTCTTTTGATTTAATTAAAGGTGCAACAACTTTATACGTTGCTAATATTATTGCTAAATTAAAAAATATTTTGACGGGGCTAAAGAGACTTTGAGCAGTAAAATTAACCCAGAAATCCGTCTTTAATGTAGAAGTATCTGCTCACGCCAATAAGATAACATTTACTATTTCTAAAACAGCGCTAAATGAAATTATTGCCATTATTTCTAAAAAGGTTTCAAATTTTTTCTTTAAAAATATTCTATATAGAGAAACAAAAATCATCATTCCTATAAATCCTATAGAAGTTAAGAACATATAGAATTTTTTGTTTTTAACAAATCTATTTTTTTCAAATATTGAAGGATCTAGGTTAGAAAAAATTGCAAGAATTATCAACACTTGAATACCCAATATTATCAATGTTGAAATAAATGAAAAATTAATCATGGCAATTGGCTTTTTCTTACATTCTAAAATTATGATCTTGACTTCATAAAAAGCAATTTTTTCTGAAAAATATTGCATATCTTCAGAGTTACCTATTGTAAGTGCAATATCATATTGTTCTTTAAAATAATCAATTGTTTCTTTGTATTTAAAAATTCTATACGTTCTTGAAAAAAACAATTCATTAATATTGAAAAAATAGTACGCAGCAAACCCGGGAACAAATCCTGATACCGCAACCGCTATTGTATACAAAACATTATAGTAAGTTGGAACTAGAGCAAATGAAATTATATCCGCCAATATCCCAGTTATCATACCAACAATTGGTCCAAAAATAAAACCAGTTATTTTTATTGGCAAACCAATGAAGCTAAATTTTATACTTGGTAAGGCACTTATGGGCATGATTCTAACACTTATTAGAAAAAAGACAACTGAGATAGCAATCAAAACACCCACAAACGCAATACGTTTTGAGTTTCATTTACGATATGAAATATTTGTCTGCGACCGAGCTCAATAAATATAGTGTCTTAACCCTCCGGGTAATTTATTCATATATTTCCTTTGCTTTATTAATTATTATAATAATTATATTTTAAATGTCGTTAATAACTATAAATAATGAAAAATTAGCGAAAAAATCAAATGACTTTAAATTGAAATTTTTTGTTTTTTTCAAAATGAATGTTTTTCTACAGTTGGTAAATTAATAAAAGTTTTATAAAAACTTGAATTAACAATAATTCCCATGTAAATAAAATAAGAAGTAAAACTCAATAATAAAATAATATACATAAATGAAGCAACTATCCCAAATTTTTTATAAGGAATTAAGGATGTTAATGAACCAAAAATCAAAATAAATATTGCTGTTGGTATTGCTGCTATTAAAGCCCCAGGATGTGCTTGCGACATTTTCAATTTAAAATTTGGGGCATATACAAAATAAAATAGAAATCCTAAATAAGTAAATACAGGTAAAAACAAAATTGTTGTAAATCAATATATTAAATAAAATTCTGTAGTTAAATTAAAATCTGCTAATTTCATTTTTTTAATATCGGCATCAAATTTTCCAAGTCCTACTTTATCAATTAAAAATACCATAAAGGCTGTTAGCCCTAGTAAAATTAAAGACAATATCAAGCAGACAAAGACACTTACTATGAATCCTTTAATTCTCGATTTTCACACTCTGAATGGAGATTTGTGTTCATATAAAGCATCTATTGAAAAAATAAATTTTGAATATCCCTTCGATGCCAAAATTAATACTGATAGTGCAAATAAGATTAAAGCAATTGCATTGCCTGTAGAACCTCATAACGTACTAAATGATGGAATTACTTCTGAAATTCCGGGAATAATTTGACCCAAAATTACATTCTTTAGCACCACTTCATACTTTTCATCAACCGAGCCAATAATTCCAAGCATCAATATTGAGATTGGAATAAAAGACAAAAATAGATACATTGCATATCCAGCGGGGACAAAAGAAAATTCATTTGAATTTATTTTTTCATATGCAGAATTTACAATTTCTTTTCCTTTTGTCTTTGAACTTTTAATAAATTTAGGTATTGCTATAAAAATAATTCCGTAAATGATTCACTTAAGAATTTTTTCTAAAATATTGTTTCGTTTTTTTCTTGCAATAATTTGGGTTGAAGAAATAGTTATTGGTTTTCTATTTGCTTGATCTTCATCAACTTTTCAACCCGTAGGTAGCTTATTTGGATTTCATTTTTTACTCATTATTGAACCTATTTTTGATTATTTCATCAAGATTTTTTAGATTTGCCTTTCCCATTGTTTTTTTCATTATTTGACCTTGCATAAATTTTTGGGCACGGTTATAATTGTTTTTAAATTCAGTTTCCAAGTTTGGATTTTCATTTAATATTTCTTGAACTAGTTCGTTCAAATCAATTTCTTTTATTTCAATTAAAAAGCCATTGTCTTTAATAATAGATTCAATATTTAAATTTGGATTTTGATCTTTAATTTTGATAATTTCAGCAATATTATTTTTATTAATCCTATTATCAATTAAATATTCGACAACCTTTCTTGCATCATCTGCTTTAAATGATAAATTTTCAATATTCTTATTGTTACTATTTAAATAGGTAACTATGTCAGAAAAGAAAACATTTGTGGCTTTTTTAAAATCTTTTGAGTTTATACTATCAATATATTTTGCATAAGAAATATTATTCAACAATTGAGATATTTGAACTTGATTTAAGCCATTTTTTAGATATCTTAGTTCTTTTTGATATGGTATTTCTTCTATTTTAATATCATCTATAAATTTTTGTTGCAATTGAATATAAGGTAAATTTGGATCTGGAAAATATTTGTAACTAATTGCATCACCTTTTGAACGCATTGAAACAGTCTTTTGCATTTTTTCATCAAAACGCTTTGTTTCTTGATTAAAAGTTAAATTGTTTTCATACATTTGAATTTGGAAATTAGATTCATATTCAATTGCTTTTTTAATATTTGAAAGAGAATTTAAATTTTTTATTTCCGTACGAGTATTAAGGACATTTTCTCCTTTTCTTCTTACTGATAAATTAACGTCAGTCCTTAAACTTCCTTCATTTAATTTTGCATCACTAATGTCTAAAACTAATGCTGTTTGTCTTATAGCTTCAACATAAGCCATTGCATCCTCTGCGCTGTGCATTACAGGATTAGAAACTATTTCAATTAAAGGAACTCCACATCTATTATAGTTTAAATATGTCAAACCATTTTCGTGAATTGATTTAGCAGTATCTTCTTCCATATGAATTCTTTCAATAGAAAAAGTTTTTCATGAATTTTGAACCTTTGCCCTTATCAAACCATTTTTGCCAATTGGATGAAATTGTTGAGTAATTTGATATCCTTTTGTTAAATCAGGATAAAAATAATTTTTCCTGTCAAATCTAACTAATGGGTCTATTTCCATTTCTAGCGCCTTGGCTAATTTAATTGCCTTAATTATGGCACTAGAATTTAAAAGAGGCAAACTTCCAGGATAGGCAAGGTCAATATTTGAAACATTTGTATTGGCTTCATCTCCGTATTCATTTTGAACTGGAGAAAACATTTTTGTCTTGGTATTTAACTCAATATGAATTTCAATTCCTATAACTATTTCTCAATCATTATTCATTTTTTTCACCTTCCAATACTCTTTCAATAAATAATGCGTGGCTTAGCATCTTGCAATCTTTATATATTTCTCCGTCAATTGCCAAATTAAATGGAAGATTATTATTTTTGTCAATTCCTAATTTTAATGTCAAAGAAGGATTTCCTGTCAAATTAGAATTTGTTAAAATATAATCCATATAACTTGGTTCATATGATTTTCCAATAAGAGGAGCGGACATGTTAGATGCTGGATAGATAAATATATCTGCGCTTTTATGAACATTAGTGAAATAATTGCTTAAATACCTTCTCATTTTTTTAGCCTTAACAAAATACTTTATTTGATTATTATCTTCTAAAAAATAAGATCCTAAAATCATTCTTGATTGAACCATTTTTCCAATACCTTCTGTCCTTGATAAATTAAATGTTTCTTCTCAAGAATTGCCAGTAATTCTATTGCCAAATTCAACACCTACAAGATTTGCTAAATTAGATGAAGATTCTGAAAAAGCAATAACCTTATAAACAGTATCGATGGCTTGCAGTAACTTTTCATTTATTGAAATTTTTACAAGTTCAATATTCATTTTTTCTAGCTTATTCAATAATTTTTTATATGCATCAGCAACAGATATATCCAATTTGTCAAAACAATCCAAATAAGCTATTTTGTGTGGTTTTGTTTCAATAACACTATCTGCATTAAACGACAAATCAACTGATGTCAAATCATGTTTTAAATCTTGCTTAAACAATACTGATGATAGAGTTATTGCATCTTGAACATTATGTGTAAAATATGCAACTGTATCTAATGACGAAGCAAAAGCAGACAATCCATAACGGCTTATAGCACCATAACTTGGCTTAAATCCAACCTGACCAATATTTGATGCAGGTTTTCTAACTGAATCGCCTGTATCTGATCCAATTGCAAACGAGATATTTTTAGAAAAAGCCGCAGCGGCACCCGATGAAGAACCCCCAACTAAATAATTACTATTCAAAGGATTTTTTATTAATCCATTGCATGAATATTCTCCACTGCCACCCATACCAAATTCATCTAAATTCGTTCTTGCAACGCACGTTGCTCCTGCTTCATTTAATAATTTTAAGATTGTAGATTGATATGAAGGTCTAAAATTAGAAAGAAATCTGCTTGAAGCGCTTTCAATAACATTCAAATCTGCATAATTGTCCTTAATTGTAAAAACACAATTTGCAAGCGGTCCTTGTTCTTTTAATTGAGCATCGTTAAAAACAAATGATACCGCATTATTTTTATCAGCATTTAATTGTAAAATTGCTTCTTTTAAATTACCTTTATTTATCATTTATTACCTTCTTCATAATTACATAATTTTCATCATGTTCAGATGCATTATTTAATAAATCTTGTTTATTCAAATAAAAACTTTTATCCGGTTCATCACTTCTTAGTTGTTCGAAACAAATGGGTGATTCATTGATATGCGACATCGGTTTAATGTCTTGTAAGTCAAATTCCTCTAAATCTTTTAAACCTTTTTCTATTGAATTAAGCAAGTTATTAGTTAATTTAATAACTTCTTCACTTGGTTCAAATAAAAGATCATTAGCCAATTTTTTAATCTCTTCTTTTTCCATGTTAACTCCTTAATCGTTTTTATCATTTTGGATAGCAAATGAATACTTGTTCATTATATTCTTTAAAATCATCAGAAAGATCATGAAATTTTATTGAATATGAATGCAAATACATTCTTTTAGCAAATTTTCCGCCGTATTTAATATCTCCTAAAATAGGTGTTTTTAAATATGCTAATGTCGCCCTAATTTGATGCTTTTTACCTGTTATTATCTTGGCAAATTTTCTATTTCCTTCTTTATAAAATATTGTCTGTGCTTTAACTCCAAAATTATTATCGACAATCATTTTTTCGTTTTTAATATCTTTTTTTAGTCTTACTGTTATATCCAAAACATCTTCATCAAAATCACTTACAAATTGGTAAATTTTGTCAAATTTATTTTGTTTGTTTTCAAATTCAACTAGAGTTTTGTAGTTTTTTGCATAAACAACCAAACCGCTAGTTTTTTTGTCTATTCTGCCAATTGAAGCAGGTCTAAACGAAGAAACTTTTTTAAAATTTAAATATTTTAAAACTTGATCATCTAGACAATTTTCTTCAGAATGCATTGCAATATTTGGCGCCTTGTCAATAATTAAAAGATTTTTATCTTCATAAATAACTTTAAAATTTATGTTTGTATTAGCTTTGTTGTCAATATGTTTTGATGTTTCAATTAATCCATAAATTGAAATTAAATCTCCTTCTTTGACTTTGTATTGCTTATCATTTACACGTATATTATTTACCTTGATATCCTTTTCTCTAAAAAGTCGCTCTATTCTAGATATTGGAACATTATCGCAAACCTTTACCAAATATTTAAAAAGGATACGACCTTCGTCATCCTTTTTAGCCTTAAAATTTATCATATTCTGCCCCCTCATTAGAAATTAAAACTCCATCATTGTCCGTTTCTGGTCTTTGAGAATCAAACAAATTGAAGTCTTTATCAATTTCTTCCTCTTCTTCACTGCTATATTTATTAAATTCAGGAAAAGGAGGCAATTCTCCTAAGGTCTTTATTTTGAAATAATCATAGAATTTATTAGTAATTCCATATAAAATAGGGTTGCCTGGAGTTTGAGCAACTCCAACTTCTTCAATAATTCCTTTTTCTAATAAACTACTTACAATTCCATCGCTTACAACACCTCTTATGTTTGAAATCATGCCTCTTGTTATAGGTTGTTTATAAGCAACAATACCCGCAACTTCAATTGCAGCATTTGATAATCTTTGTTTTCTAGTAATAGTTACTAAATCACTAATATAATCTTTGACACTTTCAATAGTTAAAAACTTGAATACATCATTGAATTCCAATACTTTTATTCCTCTTTCCAAGTTATTAAAGTATGTTTTAAAATCCCTTAATAATCGTCTTGCTTCTTGAATTGTATTTAATTTGAAAACTTGTTGTGCTTGTTCACTGCTTAACCCTTCAGAGCCTTGAATAAATAGCAAAGCTTCAATAATTTTATTCTTCATATAAAGCCCCTTTCTTAAAATGAATTTCGCCTTCATTTTCTTCTTGATAAATTTCAATAATTTGTTGTCTTACTAAATCCAATGCCGCCAATAAAGTAATAACAAAGTGTCCCAAACTTGGAACAGAAAAAACATCTTTAAAGGTTACTTGCAACTTTGTTTTAAATAATTTAATAATTCTTTCTTTTTGTTCTTCAGGGCTCACTGCTATTGTTGAAATAGTAATATTTCTAATAAGTTCAGCATATGTTCTTTCAAACATTTTTCTTAAAGTTACAACTAATTTTGAACTATTGGAATGTCCATCAAGAATCGAACCATCAATATCTCTTACGAAATCTTGTGTGTCTTCTGGTTCTTTCGAAAACAATCTAGATCTTTTTTCTTCTTGTTCACGTAAAAGTAAAGAAATTTCTTTGAATTTTTCATATTCGGCAATCTGTTCAAGCAATCTCTTTTTTTCTTGTTTAATTTCTTCTTCAACTTCAGGATCTTGCAATACCATTCTAGCTTTTAATTGTAATAAATGTGCAGCCATAACTAGATATTCACTTGCTATATCAACTTCATAAGATTGAAGACTATGAATTATTTCAAGATATTGATTTGCTAATTCAGATAAGTCAACATCAAAAATGCTTATATTTTTCTCTTTAATTAAAGAAACCAACAAATCAAGCGGACCATCAAAATTTTTTAATTTAAATACGTGTTTTTCTTTAAAAATTGATGAATTTGTTTGATTGTTTTGATCTTTGTTTGGTTCTTCTTTTATTGAAATTTCTCTAATAATTGGTTTTTCTAAATCGGACATATTTTATCTCTTAACTTCTTTTACTTTGTCTCGTTTTGAATATTTGTTTTTGATTGTTTCATTTGATGTAATTGTTTGATCAATATAATCTGATGCGACTATTGATTTAACTTGTTCTGCTAATACACGGCTATCAAGTGATTGAAATTGAATTGGCTTCATTGGCTTATGAAATGTCACCTTAACTTCTAATTTTTCTTTTCTATTTCAATCCAATGCGTTTGCTGCATTATTTATTGTTGCTGGAACAATTGTCAAATATGAAGATTGAGCAAGTTTAAAGGCGCCACTATGAAATTTGCCTAATTTTCCATCTTTTGTTCTTGTTCCTTCAGCAAAAATAACGCCACATGATTTATTTCTTTTAATAAATTGGCCAAAATCCTTTAAGGTTGCCAATGCTTCTCTAGGATTTTGAGTATCAATATAATAAGTTTGACCTAAATCTGCTATTCTTTTAACCATTTTCTTTTTTGTTATTTCTTTTCTTGCAACGAAATTTACTAATTTGCTTTGTTTTGAACCATCTCTATGATTTCATAATGCTGATCACATTATTAGTGGATCTAAATATGTTGAATGGTTTGGAATAATTAAACATGGTCCATTAGGGACGTTCTCAAACCCTTCAACATTAACAGAAATATTAAAATGGTTTAAAATGGCATTACTTTTTTGTTGCAAAAAGTCGTTTTTTTCTACTACTTTGTAATAATCAGGCATTTTAAAATCACGTCTTGATTTTGCACATAAAAACGATATGCAATGTAACAAACCAAAAAATCTAAAAAATATTCTTGTTCTTAAATTCATAAATAACTCCTACTATTTGTTCTATCTTTTAAAAACTACTGCAATTATGTATCTTCCTTCATTAGAGGTTGAAATTTCAAAATCTTTAAAAACGTAGCGTCCAACTTCATCTTTTGTTATATTTATTTGATTGAATGAATAATATTGATTGTCAGCTTTAAAGATTGCCTCTTTAATTGCTCATCTGGTCGCAAGAAAATCAGCACGTTTTGTTATCGAAACCTTTTTAAATTGTTCAATTTCAATCGGATGTAAGAACTTAATCAAAAGCGTTTCACTATATTCTTTAAATCGTCTAATATCGGTTAAGTCCACACCTAACATTTTTCCTCTTTCTAATACATTAATGTATTAATTATAAATGTATTAAGTTAATAATTATATAAATTATTATTTTTAATAAAAAAAGTTGCGGTGTGCAACTTTTTTAAACTTATTATTCTTCACATAATGGGTCGTATGGAGAAATTTCTATAGCTTCTTTTGAAAGACCTTCAATTGCTTCTTTTGATAAAAATTCCTTGTCAACAATTAGCATGTAAACATATTCTTCAAATCAAGAATCACTCATTGATCAATAGCCTTTTTTACCAACTTCAGTTCCTCAACTATTTTCAACTTTTCAATTAATTGGGTTTCCTTTTTCATCTAAATTAACACCAATTAAGTTCATGGCATGGCTAATAACTGAAGCACGAGATTCGAATTTTTCCTTCTTATTAAATTCTTTTGGAGTTTCTGTTAATGTTAAATCATAGTCATATAATTTAGTGTCAAAAATTCCTTCTTTTGAATAAAAAGTTGTAACATCACAACCAAATCAAATTGATTGACCAGATTGCAATTGTTTAATTGCTGCTGCCTTTAATTCATTCATTGGTATATTTAACATTTTATATTCAATACCACCAACCGAATTGAAAACCGAAGGAGCAACTAATTGTCTATAGTAAGGGTAAATTTCTCTTGGGTCGCTAATTACATCAACCTTATTTTCAACAAATTGTTTAATGTATGTTTCAAAAAACTTTATTGGTGTCATTTCTGGCAATCTTACAAATTTTTTATCTTTGTCATAGTATTCAAAAATAAATGTTTTTGGAGGCATACCTAGGGACTTAACTAAAATGTTGTAAACGTCTTCCAAAGCATGTTGTTGAATTGCTTCTACTTCACTCATATTATGATTCTTTTTATATGCTTCACGCATTCTGAATGTATATGCTTTAAGTCTTCAATTAATTTGTTCTACCATATCGTTTGTTGCTTCACTATGGAATGATTCTGGCATTGCAGATTTTGGAACAATTCCATATTTGCTAGCAATATTTAAAAAGAATTCAAAATATCCACCATCCGAAATAGGGTTTTCATTATATCTTCTAAATAATCTATCTTCATTATCTAATTCCAAACCAGTTGTTGCAATTCATGTTAGATATGCATTTGCTTTTTCCAATTTGTCATAAAAATGAATAAAATTTTGTGAAAATTCTAAATCTTCAATGTTTAAATCCTTCATAACCTTTGCTCTTGCTGCATTTAGTTCTGCAAAAATTCAACATCTACCTGAATGTTTTTGGTTAGTTATTGAACCAGGTTTTACTTCAACAGAAAATTGAAAATCATGTTTTCTTACAACTTGATTATTAGTTGATGAAGCCTTAATACCATTTTTAAAAATAGCATTTTCAATAATTTTGTTATTTAAATTAGATTCGTATTTTGCTTCTAATTTTTTAAGAAGCTCATTGTCTAAAATAGCCATTTAATCTCCTTTTGTAAATTGATAATATTTATAATTTTACTATATTTACAAATTAAAATTAAAAATAGCAAACTAGAAAAAATTTGCTATTTTTTTGTTCTTGTTTTAAGTTATTTTTCATTCATTGCACAAATTTCAATAACTTGAATAATATCTTCAATTTGGCCAATAAGAGTTATTAAATCATCTAATTTTATTTCAAAATCACCTTCAGGAATGTATGAATGTTTATCTCTCTTAATCATAGTTACTAAAACATTGTATTTATTTCTGAAATTTAATTCACTAATTTTTTTGTTTGCAACAGCAGGGTTTTTAACATATATTGAAGCAGAAACAAATCCGTCTTGCAATTCAACCATGTTTTCTGAATATAATGCAAGCGCAGGGTTTGCAACTAACATTGCAGTTTTCTTTCCGGCTTCTTCTTCAGGACAAACAATTGAGCTAACACCAATTTGCTTTAAAACTTGGGCATGTCTTTTTGTTGAAGCTCTTGCTATTATAGTTTTTACACCACATTCAGTTAAAGCAGCAACTATTTCAATATTATTTGAAGCGCCAACAATAACGGCATCAAAATCTTTTATATTAAGACTTTCTAATGTTTTTTGTTCAGCACAATCGGCAACATAGATCATTTCTACTTCATCTTTAAAAGGCAACAAATGTTTTTCATCTTCATCAACTAAAACTATCCTTATATTATTATTTCTATCGGCCAATAATGTTCTTGCTACCGACGAACCATAACGACCTATACCAATAATACAAATTTCACGTATCTTTTTAAATAAACTCATAATAACCTCTTTTCATTTCAAAATTTTAATATTTTAAAAAATAATTTTGAATTTTAAATATATTAGCTTAAATATTATAGTTTTTTTACACAGAAGCGGTATGGTAAAGTATTATAAAATAACATTTTTTTACTTTGTGGTAAAATTCTTTCTATGATTAAAAAGGGAAATCCAAAAAAATCAAACGTCTTATTTGTGTTTTTAAAGAAACTTGGAACAATAAGATTTATCTTTTTGATTTATATACTTTTTACGATTCTAATGTCTTTGATGTTATATTGAGAAGTTAGTCATAATCCTTCAAAGCATATTAGTTATCTTGACGCTTTGCTATTAGCAGCCTCATCATTTACAACAACCGGTTTAAGTGGAGTTGCCGTTAGTGAAGTATTTAACATGTTTGGACAGATATTAATAGCTGTCTGTTTTATTCTTGGCGGAATTGGAATTTTTACATTTAAACTTTATATTTTTCAATCATTGCTTGGATTAAGAACGAATTTATTTAGTGGCCAAATTCACCAAACTGAAAGAGGCGGTTCTAATATTTATGAAACAAAAAAAATGATAAAAGTTTCAATAAGTTTTTTAATTATTATTTCTATATTATTTTCTTTAATATTTTCTTTAATATTTTATTATGATAATACAGCACTTTTTAGTGATGAAAAGATGTCTCAATTAAATGCATTAAGTAAAAATAATCCATGAACATTTAATCCTTATGAAGAATCAATAAGAAATCCTTATCATAACTTTGGTATGTCACTAAGATTTGGAATATTTCATACACTAAGTGCAATAAATAATGCTGGATTAGATATAATTGGCACAAAAAGTTTGCAACCTTATTATCATAATTATTACTTTTTATTTTTAACATCAATTATATTTCTAATTGGTGGAATGGGATTCCCTGTATTCTATGATGTTTGACAAAAAATTAAAAGCATCAAGAAAGACAATCCTCGTCATTGCTTTACATTATTTACAAAATTTACAATTATTACATACATATTTACATCACTAATTGGTTTATTATTAACATTTATCTTTGAAACAACTGCTAAGGGGGCAAATTATTTTTGAAACTCAAGCGAATATGGTTCGATAGGTGACAAGGTGTTTGCAATATATTTTCAAACTATGTCAACAAGATCAGCAGGTTTTTCAACTGTAAATTATTATAATTTTACTCAACCTACAATTATGGTTCACGGTATCCTAATGTTTATTGGATTTTCTCCTGTTTCAACTGCTGGAGGAATTCGTAATATTACAGTGGCTATAATTTTTATGAGTATAATTACTTTAATTAAAAATCGCAAAAACATAAATGCCTTTCATAGACAAATAGGAAAAGAATCTTTAATTAAGGCAGTTAACATTTTTGCAATTGCAATTTTTATAACTCTAATAATGACAATAGTAATATATCATACACTTCCAAGCGATTTAAAAAATGTTTATAATGAGTCATATCCAATGGTCTATGTAATGTTTGAAGTTTTCTCAGCTTTTGGAAACTCAGGACTTAATATTGGATTAACACCAAATTTAGGTATTACTGGAAAAATACTTTTAATTATAACAATGATAGTAGGACAATTAGGAATATCACAATTTCTAAAAATTTTTACTTTTTCAAAATCAAAACCACAAAGATATCAATATATTTATGAAGATATTTCTATTGGTTAGGAGGTATTTATGAAAAAAAGTACAAAAATCCTCAAGGCTATTGTTGCTTTAGGAATTACATCTTCAATTGCTTCAAGTTCATTAGTTGCTATATCATGCAAAGACAAAACTAAGAAGCCGGATACAAAAATAACTCAAAGTGAAAATAAAGTTTCTAAAAAAATTAATTATGTTGCATTAGGCGACGGCTTTGCTGCAGGTTATAATAGCAGCTCAAATTACTATTTCAACAATGAATATGATAGCAAAAACGATTTAGTTTTAGGAACATCGTATCCTTCATACATTGCTAATTTTATAAAACTATTATCTGATAAACAAACAACATTATCAACTTATTATAATTACGGTTTGCCGCTTTCAAATGTTAATGATTGAATTTCATTACTTTCACTAGATGACAAAAAGGAATCAGCTCATTTAAATCAAGTTATTTCCTATAATCAAAATTTACTTTCAAAATCTAATAGTACCAAATTGAATAATCTATTTGGTGATTTTTCTAATAAAAAATTACAAGAGCTAATTAAAAAAATAAAACAAGCAAACCTGATTACAATTTCTTTGGGATTTAACGACCTTTTTGAACAATCATCATTTTTTAAAGAAGCGTTTGATCTTTTAAGAGAAAACAAAAATAAAGAAGAAATTTTGAAATATTTTTCAAAAATTCTTCTTGAATTTAAAAAGAATTGTAAAAATTTTAAAGATTCATATTCAAAATTAATTTCAATCATTAAACAATATAATCCTAAGGCAAATATTAATCTCGTGGGTTATATATCGCCTTATTTGAAATTAACAAAATTAATTGACAAACAATACAATATTTCGTTGACTAATGATTGCATAGAAGAATTAAACAAATCATTAGCAAACATTGCCAAAACAAACAAGCTAAATTATTTAAACATTAATAATGACATTAAAAATCTCAAAGATAATGCTGATAAACTAAACAATAATTTCTTTGACTGCTTCCCATCTAATAATTTATACAAAAAATTAGCGCAAGATATTTTTATGAAAATGTCATTGCCTAATAATAAATATAAAGAATTAGTTGATAATAATTCTAATCTAAATGAATTTAGCCAATCACTTGAATTTAGCAAAACTCCTTCCGAAATTTTTTCAATGATTTTAGGAATAAATGGCAACAATGTAGATTCTTTTGAAAAAGAATATACATTCGAAGAAAATGCAGATATCAAAAATATTAATTCTTCATACAATTCAAACCATATAACCCTTCAATTAAAATCAATGTTAAATTCAAACAAAAACATTGAAGATAAAGAAATTTTGAATACATTTTCAATACTATTCGGATTAATTGGCTTAGACCCAAAAGATTTAAGCAACTTCAATAAATATTTATTAGAATTTCTAAAGAATAAAGAAAATAAAAAATCTATTATTAATTTTTTGAATCTTTTTATTGATTCAAAAAATTTAAGCAAATCGTTTCAAGATATCAACAATGCTTTAAATAATGCTATTAATAAAAAATCATATGCAGGTCTAAACTTTGAAGAAATTAAAAAAATTGTTTATTCAACAACTACTTCTAAACAAAATATTTATGAAATTTTAAAAGAAATTTTCTATAACAAATCTTTAAGGCAAGATCTTAAAAGAAGCGAATATGCAAAATTATTTAAGGCTATATTTTCAGATGTATTCATTAAAAAAATATTAAAAAGGTTATTGCCTCAAACTACTGTTGATTTATTCAAAAATCTTTTCAATAACAAAGATATTGAAAAAGGTTTAGACAACATTTTTCAAAAAGTGTTAAATTTGTTAATTAATAATTCAGATAAATATTTTAAATTTGAAAAAATTGATGACTTTATTACTACATTGGTTCACGATTCAAGCAAAGATGTAAATGATTTAGTTAACCTAATAATTAAAGAAATTTCAAAAGATAGCAAGCTTGCAAACTATTTGACCGGGAAAATTGTTGATTCTTTATACAAATCATATGATTTAGATTTACTTGAAAAACCGAATATTTCTTTGTTTGTTTCAACATTTTTTGACAACATTTCAAACTTCGATGGTTTATCTCAAATATCAAACATTATTATTCAAATATTAATGAATTCTAAACTAGATGATGACCACCAAAATAGGGATTTAATTTCAGAAATTCTAAATGGAATTCTTTTTGATAAATACGACCTAAATAGGGATAACTCGCTTTTATTTAAAATCCTATCGTTTGAACCTAAAATACAAAATATTAACGACTACAAACAAGGATTAAAACACTTAGCCCTAAAATATGCAATTAAAAATAATGCATTAATGCCAAAAAACATAGGCAAATTAATTGATAAAGATTCAAGAGAAAGCATATTAAGATTTTATAAAAATATAGCATTGAATGCAAAGAAGAATTTAAACGAATTTGGTAGTGAAATATTTAAAGATATTATCTCGCTTCTAGTAAATGAATTATTTAAGAATAATAGTTTGTTCAGTCAATTGATTGATCAAATTGGAAATTATGTTGTTATTCAGCCTATCGTTGCTTTCGTTAAATCAATTAATTACAAAAAGATATTCAACAATGAAGAAGAAATTCAAAAATTTGTTGAAAATGTTTGAGATCAACTAATTTCAACAATAAGAAGTGAGAAAGTTTTAGGTTGTTTAAAAAATATTTTAAATGATTTTATTAGTGGAAATAATGAATATGATTTCTCGTCTAGCTATAATTTTTTGGTTTCATTCTTAAAAAATTCTAAAAAGAATGGTTCAATTGATTTATTAAAAACGGTGATATCAGAAATTGCAACTAACACCAAATTTATTGATAAAGCAGTTGAATTAGGCGCAATTTGATTAAAAAAAGAAGCAAATACTGAACTAAATGATAAAGAAATTAAAGAAATAAGCAATTATTTAATTAAATTAATCAATTCAATTACTAAAAGCAATTTAGTAACTAAACTTATTGAAAAGTTTGATGAAAAAATTCAAATTTTAGATAATAAAAAAATTGACACATTTGATAAATTGAAAAACTATTTAAAATCAATATTTAGTGACTACTTCAACATTGAAAAAAATAAGGATTTAATTAATAATTTTGTTGATTTACTACTCGAAAAAGATAATAAATCAGAAGGAATAAAATTTTCTGAATTAATAAAAACACTTTCTGTTCTTGCTTCTAAATCCGAACTTGTTAACTACGTCTTTAAAAAATTTGACATTAAATCTATTATATTAAATTACTTGGATTCATTTAAAGACAACAAACTATCTAACGACACTGAATTAAATTCACTATTACAAACCTTAATCACCAAAACTAAAAATTACATAGATAGTCAATGAGAAAACGAACTACTTCCAAAAATTAAATCAATTATTGAACTTTCTGCAATAGATAATAAGGTTATAGAATCTAAAAACATTAATGAATTTGTTGCAAACGTAATTTCAAAAAATGTAGGAATAGTAAAAGAAATTTTAAATAATTTCTTAGATAAAGAAATAAAAAGCAACGAAGAAATTAAAGGTGGTTTATTTAAATTATTAAAGAAACAATATCCTCAATTTCTTGCCGGAATAGATAGTGAAAGCAACATTGAAAAATTAGTATCAAAATTGATTGATTTTGCCTTGCAAAAACAAAATGTTGACTTGCTAGTATCAACATTCGCTTCGTATATTTCTAAATACATTGAAAATAATGGTTTTAATTTAGACAAAATTAGTTGAAGTAATGCTTTAGATCTAAAAAATCTAATTAAGCATTTATTTAATTACGAACAATTAAATTCATTGATAGATACATTAAATGAAGAAAATGTAAAAACATTATTTTTGATATTAATCAAGAATTTAAATGAATTTGCAAATGCTGTTTTAACAAACAACAACACAACAACACAAAAACAAAATGAAGGTTCAAAATCAATTAAATTAGACAATGATTTAAATTTTGAGCAAATCTTCTTACTAATTAAAAAATTATGAAATAAACTAGCTTCATCTAAATCTGCAATTATCAATGAATTGAAACCAGAAGTTCAAAAGTTATTAAAAAATGAAAATTTAAAACAATATTTAACAAAACTAATTGATAATGAGTTAAAAAATGTTCATAATGAAGTTCTAAATAAAGTCAATACAAATGATAATAATCTTGCCAATTTTATTGTCGATAAATTCGATAAGATTATTGATAATAAATTAATTGACAAAGTTTTCGAATTTATTGAAAATTTAATTGAAAACGGCAGTGAATATGATGCTCAAACATTGCCCGAATTTATCAATAAAATATTGAAAAATCTTGCAGACAACAAGGGCTTTGATGCGTTAGAACAATTACTAGAAAATGTTTTATCAAATAAAGATATAACCCAAAAATTAGTTGAATTTTTAGTTGCGTTTTTAGAAATTGAAGCAAAAACAAAATTGAATTCTGATGAAATTAACCAATTAACTAATTATTTCAACAAGATTTTACCTACTTCATTAAAATCTAATTTATATAAAAACTTAAAAATTAAATTAACAAATGAATTGAAGTCAATAAATAAATATTCTTGAGCTTCTATTCTTGAATCCGTTACAAAAACGATTAAGAATTATTTTAGTTTTAATAATGGTGAATTAATTAAGGATGTTCAACAATTCTTAACAAAGAAATATGAAGAACAAGAAATTGACCAAATAAAAGATGTCGAACTAATTAAAATATTAAAGATCGTTTTAGAAAAAGAAACATTTATAAATTACATAGCAAGCAAAATAAATATTAAAGAAATTATTTTGAAATACATTGATGAAATAAATATTTCAAGCTTTAAGGGTGATGTACAAGAAAACCTTCAACAAATAATTTCATATATAAAATCATTTGTTGAAACAAGTTACAATGAAGATCTTTTGCCTTTAATAAAAGAACTAATTAAAAAGTTATTTGATGATAATAATTTAAAAGATTTAAATAATATTTCTCAATGAATAAGCAAATTTATTTCAAATAATAAAGAATATGTCACTGAAAAAATAAAAGAAATATTCAATAAATTTATCAATAACAAAACCTTAGGTATTGATATTAAAAATTCAATAGCAAAATTATTAATTTCATTGATGGAACAAAATCTAAAGAATGTTACATGACCTGTTAATGCAAAAGAAACATTGCTAAAATTAATTTCGTTAGGTATTGAAAAATTGCCAGAATTCAATATTCTAGATGGCTTAATTGAAAATGTTTTAGACTACTCAGTCAATAATCTAAACAAGAATCAATTTGAATTTAAAAAGTACGATTGAAATAATTTAATTAATATTGTAAGCATTATTAATAATTTAAACTACGACAAAATCATAGAATTTGTTAAATCTTTAAAATCTGAAGATATAAAAAATATTGCATTATTATTATTAAAAAATATCAAAAACTTTGAAAATATTATTCCGGATTATAGCAATGAATCTCAATCACTTCCTGAACATAAAAATTTAGATTCTTCAAGTACAAATATAGTTGGATTTGATGGACAAATCAAGGTAAATATCAATGTTTATTTTAATTTGTTTAAATGTGTATTTTCAATATTAGACAATAAGGCAAAGAAAGAAATTAAAGATGAATTAAAAAATTCAGTTGATATTTTCTTGCAAAGTAATAAATTTAAACAATATATCAAACACAATTTATTAAAAATAAAAGAAAAAATTCTAAAGGTTGATTCAAAAGCTTCTGAATTAGGCAATGAAATAGTTGAAACATTAATGAAGGTAATTTTTGATTCAAATAATACAAAAGAATTTATACTAACATTATTAAATTCATTTATAGATTTAGGCGATAACAATCAATGAGCTTCTATTAGTGATTTCAATGGTTTATTTAAACATTTATTGTCAGCAAATAAAGATAAATTTAAAGCATTTATTAAAAATGCAGTAAATGAAATAACTTCTAACAAAAACTTAATTAACAAATCTATTGAATATGCATTGAATTTATTCAACAAGAAATATTCAATTAGTTCAAGTAGCGCTCAAATTCAAGGAATTGCAAATCTTTTGACTAGATTAATTAACAAACTAGGTTCAATGAACGTATTTAGTAATATATTGGGAGATTTCATTGATTTGTTTGTTAATGTTGATTTCCTTGACAATAATGGTCATTTCAATGGAAATGCTTTGGCATCCAAACTTCTTGAATCTATTAAAAAGATTGAATACCATAACTATTTAACAACAGAAAATTTAAGTGAATTATTTGAAACAATATTAGATAAAAATATTGATAAAAATGTCTTGTATAATGAATTGAATTTCGCTTATTCATATATAGTTGACAATCTTGATAAATTTAAACAAGCATTTTCTGCTAAAAGCAATTCTACAACATTCAACGAAGTAGATAAAACTAAACAAGATAAGGAACACGAACAATTCCTAAAGAATCTAGAAAAATTAATTTACAATGCCTTAAAAGCTCTAAATGGATCAATAAAAGCAGATAATAAAAATGGAAAAGAAGCATTAGTTGATTTTGTATATAATGTTTTGAAGGATCAAATTAAGAAATTTAATTGAGATGGCCTTAAACAAAATATTATTCCAAAAGATAAGTTAGAATTAATAAGTAAAAAATTCATTGATTTTCCAGAAATTAAAAGCTTAATTGAAGCCGTAGTTAATGATTTTCTAGCGGGACCAAAAATTGAATCAAGCAACCTTGGGGACTTAATATCTAAAACAATTACTAGAATTCAAGATAATCTAATTAAGAACTCTTCTGAACTTATTAAGCATCTTGCAACTGATGATGAAATTACAAATCACATTGTTGAAAGTATTTTAAATTATCTAAAAATAGAAGGAAATGATGAAGATAAAAAATTCCTAAAAGACTTAATTGGAAAGATAGTACCAGCATTATTAAATAATGATTTTATTAAAAGGAAATTCATTAAGCGTTCAATAGGATTGATAAGTAATTACGCTAAACAATTTGATATTCTAAACCCTGTTAAATGATTGAACGATGCAATTGAAAAAATTAAATCAGCATTTAGCTTTAATGATGTTTTAGTATTATCTGAATTAGTAGGTGAAGATAAACCAATCAATGAAACTGCTTTGGTTAAATTAATCAATTTAGTATTTGGAAAAAGTAATTTTAATGACTCTGTAATCTATAATGCATTAAGAAATCTAAACAATAATTCAGATGAATCAAAACGTTCAAACATGAATACCTTAAATAGTTCTGTTTCAAATGCGTTAGGAAGTATTTTCAAATCTTCAAAAGCCTTTGATAAAGATGACCCTGATAATATTGAATATTCCGCAGATGTTTTAAAATTGCTTGATACAATTTATAAATTGCTTGCAAAGGCATACAATAATGATAATGATGCAACTTCACCAACATATAAAGTTAGGGCACAATCTGAAGCATGAAAAGCAATATATCGTTTTAATGTAGCAGTAGATTTTGCTATATTTGAAATGTTTGGTAGAGAAACATTGGAAAAAGATAGGGAACCTGGTACAAAATGAAATGCACCAAACTTAAGCCTATATAAAGGAACACGGGCAATACTTTGAGAATTTCAAGAAGGAACTAATCTTAAAGCAATTCCTGGAGTATCAAGTAAATTTACAGGAATGCAGGCTTATTTTAAAGACTCTGAAAGAAGAAGAGAATTTACTAACTATCTTTATAATGAAACTGGAGGATGATTTATTCATTCTTGAGAATACTATAAAGAAGAAAATTATGGTCCTGAATCAATTACTTATTTAATTGTAACAAGTGGATATAACAAATCTGAAAGTAGTAAATTAAAAAACGTAAACTTCAAAGTTAAAGAAAATGGAAAACCTAATGAAGTTTCTAAAAAAGAATATATTCTAATGACTATCAAAGAAGGTGGTTATAGAAAATTCATGAATATGAATAACAAAACTTCAAGTAACAAATGAAGCGGATTAAATAAAATTAAACAAGGTGATTATTAGCCTAAAAAAACTTGGAAGCATCCAAGTTTTTTTAGTTATCTTTGTAGTATTTAATTGGTTTTAAATAGCTTTGGCTTGAAACAAATTCAAAATTTTGACTATCATAAATCACTGCAACTTGTTCTTGTTGTGCTTTTCCAAACTTATTTGATTGTAAATATTCAGGCCTTATATTTGTATCCTTTTTATTTTGTAATACAAATTTATATCTTTCTTTTCCTGCATATTCATTTAAAAGATTAACTATATTTTGCACATAGTTTCCTCTTCCATCATTAATTTCAGTTAAGCCTATTATATCAAAACCAGATTTATAAATTGTAGTAGCAATAGCCATTGTTTTAGCATCTTGATTAGGACCGCCAAAATTCAGTATATTTCAATGAGCTATTCTTATAGTGTTTTGTTCTTTAGATAAAGTTTGGTTTTTTCTTAATGTTTCATTTACTTTTAGCGTTTCGATTGGATTTGAAAATACGACATCTGTAAATACTGGAGCATGGTCTGAAATTTGACTTCTAATTGTAGATCTATCACTGTCTTTTGATTTTCATCCTTTTAAGTTTTCAAGTTCTGCTTTTGAAATAACATCATTAAACGTTCTATAAATATCAACCTTATAAGGTAAAAGACCATTGGTAATTATTTTTGGTTTAAATGTATTGGGCAATTGATTAATAAAGAACATTTTGTCGTATTGTTCTGAATATTTTCCCCTTGTTCCTAACGATGTTAGAAATTTTTGGTCATATTTTTTTAATTTTAAGTCTCTATCTAAAGTAAATTGAATATTTTGAGGATATTTTCTTGCTAAATAAAAGTTTTCATTTTTTATATTAGTATCGCCACCATAAATAACAAAATTGGCCAAATCTTTGTTTTCATTAATAACATCTATTAAGCCTAGAAATTCACTTACTTCTTGGGCTCCTTGTTTATTCAAATCTGACTGTCTATTTGAACTATCAGCCAATAAAATCGATGGCTTTGGTTCAATGTATTCTCCTTTTTTTCTAGTACCAGGACTATCTAAATGGTTAAAAATTGTCGCTATTGAAAAATCAGTATTTTTAATTTTAAATTTAGCAATAAAAGGTGGCCTTACAAAATGAGTTTGATTATGATTGGCTTTATTATAGTCATTTTCATTTGGCTTCGGCGTTATTTCAGGCGCTGGCTTGGGTGTTGGTTCGGGCTTTATTTCAGGCGTTGGGATAATATTTGGTTTTGATTCAGGTTGAGGGATAGAATCATTTTCAGGCTTATTATTTGATTCAGGAACTATCAAATCTCTTGAATTATTATCTTCGGTACTTAAATCATGTTGGTTGCCTTGACCGTTATTAGTGTTATTTTCAAAACTATTATCTTTATTTTCTGTATCATTTGATTTAAAAATACATGAATTTAAACTAAAAATGCCTCCGGCTAAAATAGCACCCATAGCAAATATTTTAAATAATACTTTTTTCTTAGCCATTTTGCCCACCTTTTGCTTTTTGTAATAATTTATTATAATATATAAATTTTATTTTATAAATAAAAAATAAAGTCCTTTCTTTTTATAGAATGAACTTTATTTTTGAAGTTATTATTCTTCTATTTGAACATAGTAAGGTGCAAGTTCTGGATCATCTTTAAAAGCAAATACTATACACCATTTGCCGTTGTGTTGTGTAAGGTGTAAACCTTTTAATCCTTTATTTTCTTTGGTTTTGCCAATGATTAAGATACCTTTTTTAACTCCTTCAATAAACTCACTATCAAATTCAATTTCCTTAAATGATTTTACCTTGCTATTACTTTGGCCAAAACGCAAGGTTCATACATCTTTTTTGTCTTTTTTAGCAATTACTCTACCTATTAATTCGTTTCCTTCAACAGAAGTTTCATTATTTTGCTTTGAAGTTGTTTTTAATTTTTTAATTTCCTCTATTTCTTCTTTAGTTACTCATTTATTATTAGTAATAATTTTTTTATCATTAATTTTTTGTATTAAAGAAGCATGTTGTTTTTTATAATCAACTTTTTCTGCTTTTTTTAGATTTTCAAATACGACTTCTTTTTTATATGTTGAATTATCATATATATTTTTAAATTCGTAAATTAAGGTTGCCTTACCTTCTAAATTCAATTTGTCTTCTGATTCAGAAGATTTTGCTCTTTTTATTGAATTTAATTGAACAAAGTCTAAGCCTGCAACAAATTCTTTTATTTGTTTTTTTAATTTTAAATTTTTATCAGAAAATTCATTTGCAAGAATGGTATTTGAATCACCATTAATTTCTTTTCCAAATTCATTTACCCATTCATCTAATTTTAATTCATGAGTTAATGTTGTTTCAACCTTATATTCCTTGCTGTTTAATTTTAATGTTGTGGACAATTTCTTTGTATTTTCATCATATTTGACTTCGTAGTTAAGTTGTCCAAATTCATTTTTATCAAATTCTGTGATTCCATTTTTAATTAAATATTCAGAATCAAGTGTATTTTCGGGTTTAATTTTTCCATCATTGTCTTTAATATATAAAGGTAGAACGTTGATTGTTTTCTTTTCAAGAGAAATTTCAGTTATGCTCTTAACTTCATATTTAATTCCATTGTCTTCTAAGAATTTTTTAGTTTCTTCTTCACTACTATTTTCAAATTTAGCAATAAAATTATTTTTTAATGTTTGTTCAATATCGCCTTCTTTAAAAGAATTTATTGAAGTTTTGTCAGCGTCTTTATAATTTAAAGTTAACTTTTTATATTTAGTTAAATAATCATCTGAAACGCCTTCGGCAATTTTATTAGCGATTTTTACATTTTTTCTTGTAATAGTTTTGTCATCTTTGGTCTTAACACTAACATCAAGTTCTACTTCACCATTGAATTTTTTATTCGTTTCGTTTTGTTCATTTCAAGTATATTCCAGCATTAGGCCTTCAGGAACATAAACATTTTTATTAGATGCTAATAAACTAATAGAACCTTGACCATCAACCAAATAATATGCATCTAACTGTTCAACTGTTGTTAAACTATCATCATTAGAAGCATCACCTAAATTGAATACTGTATCCTTATCGTTCAATAATCCATTTAAATAGCTTTCGTTGTTTGTTGAAAGTCCTGTCAATGAATATTTTTGATTTTCTAATTTAGCGTCTTTACTTCCATCATTGAACGAAATGCTGTATGTAATTAATATTGAATTAATTTTCTTATCTACTTCTAATTTTAAAACTTCTACTTTGAATTTTTTATCGAAGTTGTTTGATAAATTTTCTTTGTTTAATTTATCAAACATTGAAATCTTATCAATATCCTTATATTGAAAATTAGCTTTTTTAACTGCTTCTGTTAAATCATTTAAATCACTGTTGGATTTTGGCTTAACTTCGGGAGTTGTTCCGGGTTTTTCACCTTCTGGTTTTTTTGGATCCTCTGGTTTAACTTCTGGTTTATTTGGCTCCTTGCATCCAGCAGCAACTAATGGCGCTGAAATAACCAAGGGAAGTATCCCTCCCATGGTCAACAAAATTTTTTTCGATTTCTTCATATTCTGTATTTCCTTTTTTTGATTTTAAAATAATTTTATTTGCTAAGGTGATTAAAAATGAGCATTCATCTTAAAAATTAACAAAAAACAAATATTTTAAACTCCTTGGTTAAAAATAAAAACTTTTGACCTTATTTTTTTATGTTTTTACTATTTTATTTTAATATAAAAAAGTAGGGTCAGTCCCCTACTTTTTAAATGCTTTTATTGCGTTTATTATTGTAATAAAAATTTATAAGACTATTTTTCTATTTGAACATAATATGGTGTTGACTTTGTATCTTCAATGAATGCAAATAGTATACATCATTTTCCTTCGTGTTTTGTAAGTCTTATTCAATTCTTTTGATTTTTATGTTTAGAATTTTCTTCTGTTATTACATTAGATAATATTTTATTTTCGCTTTTATTATTAGATGATTTCTTAACTGCTTCAACAAATTCTTCATCAAATATTATTTCTTCAAATTCCTTTTGTCTGTTCAATGTATCGCCGAAAGTAATTTTATTTTTTTTAGTAATTACTCTTCCAACAAGTATTTCTATATTGCCATTGTTTATATAATGTTCAATGTTTATTCTCTTATTTTTTTTAGATTTTTTTTGGCTTGGCAAAAAAGTTTCCAATTTCTTTATTTCTTCGGCAGTTGCCCAACCACTTTTAATAATTTTTTTATCATTAATTTTTTGTATTAAAGAGGCGTATTGCTTTTTATAATCAGCTTTTTCTACTTTTTTTAGATTTTCAAATACGACTTCTGTTGTATATATTGAATTATCATATACATTTCTAAATTCATAAATTAACGTTGCCTTACCTTCTTCGTTGAGCTTTAATTCCTCTGAATTTTTTGAAGGTCTTTTTATTGAAGACAATTTAATAAAATTTAAACTATCAAGGCTATCGCCAACATTTTTATTCAATTTTAAATTTGTAGCTGAGAAATCACTTGCCAAAATTTCATTTGGATTTCCTAAAAATTCCTTACCTACTTCGTTGACCCATTCATCTGGTTTTGATTCATGCGTTAATTTTGTTTCAATTGTGTATTCTTTTTCATTCAATTTTAATGTTGTAATTAATTTCTTTTCAGCTTTATCATATTTAACTATATAATTTTTATTAAAATTGTTAATTCCATTTTTTGTAAAATATTCTACAAAATTTAAAGGATTTTCTAGTTGAGCTTTTCCGTTTTCATCCTTAATATATAAATTTAATTTGTTTAAACGGCTTTGACTAAAGGTTTTAACTTTTTCAGGAAAATAAATATCACCAAAGGTCAATTTATCTACTATTTTTTTAACTTGTTCATCATTTACTTTTTCAACGCCTTTAAATCCTGCAACTTCAATATTTGCACTGACAAGTTTCTTATTTTTTAATGTTATTTGAAGATTAACGTTGATTGTTTTCTTTTCAAGAGAAATTTCAGTTATGCTCTTAACTTCATATTTAATTCCATTGTCTTCTAAGAATTTTTTAGTTTCTTCTTCAC
>QWCD01000117.1_pt1 | contig 36010 bp, 36 predicted proteins | sample 1972461 | NCBI WGS metagenome assembly QWCD01 (sample SAMN09866717, study PRJNA288562) | Human vaginal metagenome isolate term4_vaginal, whole genome shotgun... | isolation source: vagina | host: Homo sapiens | place: USA: California | reverse complement strand
ATCACGAAGACCTAATAAAGCCCCATGGATTTTAGGATGAAGGGTCTTCACTCTTCCGTCCATCATTTCTGGAAAACCTGTTACACTTTCGACAGAAATCACAGATAATCCAGCTTTCTCGAGAACCTTTTGGGTCCCACCGGTAGAGAGAATTTCAATTCCTTCTGCTACAAAACTTTTAGCTAAGTCTACGATACCTGATTTATCAGACACACTTATTAAGGCTCTTGTCATTTTTTACTTCCTTTCGCTTGACTTAATTGACGGACAACACTGGCATATAAACGATGTTCTGCTTGATGAATTCTCTGAGCAAGAGAATCTAAATCATCATCTTCTTCTATGGCTACTTTGACCTGAGAGAGAATTTCTCCACTATCAATTTCTTCATTGACATAATGAACGGTCACCCCTGTTTCCTTCACTCCTGCCTTAAAGGCATCTTCAATACCCGTTCGACCTGGGAAAGCTGGCAAAAGAGAAGGATGAATATTAATAATTCGGTGAGGAAAAGCTTCCAATAAAGGAGCATAAATGAGCCGCATATACCCCGCTAGAAGAATATAATCTACCTTTTCTTTCTGACAAAGGGTCACTAAGGCCTCTTCATAATCCTCTCTTGATTTAAAATCTTGAGGACTAAAAGCAAAGAATTTTATCCCTAAATTTTCTGCACGGGTCAAGGCATAGGCGTCTTTATGATCTGAAAATAAGAAAGAGATTTCAACGCCTTCTTTAGGATTAGAAAAAGCTTCCACTAAGGCTTGAAAATTAGACCCATTTCCTGAAGCGAATACGGCACATTTCATTTTAAGCTTCCTCCAATCGCACAGCACTTTCATTATCTGATCGTTTCTTCACTCGACCAATAACAGAAACTTTTTCACCTGTGGCAGTTAAAGTGGTTTGAACTTCTTCTAAATCATCTTCTCCAACTGCCAAGACCATCCCAATCCCCATATTAAAGATCTCATACATTTGGCGATGAGGGATTTTCCCTTTTTCTTCTAAGAAATCAAAGAGAGCCGGACAATCAAAACTCCCTAACTGAATATCAGCCTTCAAACCTTTCGGCAACATTCTAGGAACATTTTCAATAAAGCCACCTCCTGTAATATGGGCTAAAGAATGAATTTTCCCCTTTTGAATAAGAGGCAACACACTCTTCACATAGATGCGGGTCGGAGTCAGCAAAATTTCTCCTAGGGTTTGGTCTTCAGAAAGGCATGCGATCTTGTCAGATAAGTTGAAATGATAGTCTTCCAAAAGAATTTTTCGAACCAAAGAATAACCGTTGGAATGGATTCCTGAAGAAGCTAATCCTATCAAATAATCACCTTCTTGGACCTGATCTAAATCGATGAGCCGCTGACGTTCACCAATTCCCACAGCAAATCCTGCCATATCAAAGTCCCCCTGGCTGTACACCCCCGGCATCTCTGCTGTTTCTCCTCCTACTAGAGAAGCTCCCGCTTGTCGGCAGCCTTCGCAGATTCCCTTGACAAGTTCTTCAATGATCTCAGGTCTATTTTTATCCACTGCCAAATAATCTAGGAAAAAGAGAGGTTCTGCACCTTGTGCCAAAATATCATTAACGCACATAGCCACACAATCGATCCCAATAGTATCGTATTTTTGCTGGTTAATCGCTATTAAAAGCTTGGTTCCTACCCCATCTGTTCCAGAAACTAACACAGGTTCTTCATAAGAGAAAGATTTTAAGCTGACACTTGCTCCAAAGCTCCCTAATTTTGATAAAACTTCTGGACGTAGAGTCGTTGCCACATGTTTTTTGATTCTTTCTACTGCTTCATAACCTGCTTCTACATCTACGCCGGCTTCACGATAAGCTTTTGCCATGTCCTGCTTCCTCCAATTCTTTCAGTGATTGCAGATATTCTTCTTCATAATCATAGAGTGCCGTTGGATAATCTCCATTGAAATAAGCCATGCAAAGGCCGTTATAAGGTGATGAACTCTTCAAGCCGATCCCTTCTATCAATCCTTCTTGACTTAAAAAGGCTAAAGAATCTGCTCCGATTAAATCTCGAATTTCTTCAACAGAATGCCCAGCAGCTATTAGTTCATGAGTATTGGAAATATCAATGCCATAAAAACAAGGAAATTTCAAAGGAGGACTGGCAATGCGGACATGCACTTCAAGAGCTCCTGCTTCTCGTAAAAGTTGAACAATTCTTTTAGAAGTAGTTCCCCGAACAATGGAATCATCAATCATAACTACTCGCTTGCCGCTCACTAACTTGGACACTGCTGAGAGTTTCATCCGAACGCCTAATTCTCTCTCTTCCTGTGTCGGTTGAATAAATGTTCTTCCTACATATTGATTTTTAACTAAGCCCATCTCATTGGGGAGACCAGATACTTCCGCATATCCCATAGCAGCTGAAAGTGAAGAATTAGGAACCCCCACAACAATATCCGCCGACAAGCTAGGTGCTTCTTTGGCCAGGATTCGTCCACAATTTTTGCGAGCCATATGGACATTCACATCGTGAATATTGGAATCCGGACGCGCAAAATAAATATATTCCATAGAACAAATCGCTTGTTGCCGATTGGAGGTATAGTATTCGCGATGAATTCCTTCTCGACTAATCGTGACAATTTCTCCTGCTTCTACATCAAACAGAACCTCAGCCCCTAATTGATTCAAAGCGCACGATTCGCTCGCCATAACGTAACTGCCATCCGCCATTCGGCCAACGACTAAAGGACGAAAACCATTCGGATCACAGGCCCCAATCAAGGCTTTTTCAGTTAATACTAAGTAAGTAAATCCTCCCTTCACCTGACAAAGGGCATCTTTGACCCGATCAAGGAAAGTCGTTTTTGGACTATGGCGAATCAAATGCATAAGGACTTCACTATCTGATGTTGATCTGAAAATGGCGCCTTCCTTTTCTAAGCGCTTTTTGAGGATTTGGCCATTCACCAAATTCCCATTATGGGCTAAAGCCACGTCCCCTTCATTAAAGTGAAAGAGAAAAGGTTGAATATTATCCAAAGAAGACTCTCCGCTTGTCGAATAGCGAACATGACCAAGGGCGAACCGACCTTTCAATCCTTCAAATCGGTGATCTTCTTTAAAGATTTCACTAACGAGCCCTAATCCACGGTAGTCAGACATTCTCCCGGTTTCATCGATTGTTGTAATACCGGCCCCTTCTTGCCCGCGATGCTGCAAAGCCATCAACCCATAAAAGGCGCAACGAGCTGCTTGCTTGTTATTCCATATTCCAATCAAGCCACACTCTTCATAAGGCAAATCGTACGTTTCCTGATCAATAAAAGTAGAAACATAGTCTCCTTCTACAATAAACTCTCTTTTTCTTTGAGCTGACACCCGATCGCTCCTTCCCATAATCGGTTAAGTTCTTCTACTGAAGCGTGAATAGTTCCTGTTTGTGTTTCTAAACGATACTCCCCTTCGTCTGTTACACGTCCTAAATAGGTAAAGCCTTCCCCATATTTGGCTTCAAAAGCTTCTCGTTGTTCTGATGAGATCGACACAATAAACCGGCTTTGATCTTCACTGAAGACTTGCTCCACTTTTCCATCAAAGAAGGCATCAAGTCCTAATCCCGTAGAGAAAAGACATTCTGCTAATCCAACGGCTAACCCCCCCTCACTGAGGTCATGTGCAGATTGTAAAAAGTCTTCTTGAATCGCTGAGAGAACCGCTTTTTGATTAGCTACTTCTTCCTCTAAATCAAAGTCAAATAAACACCCCTCAATCTTTCCGGTCTGCATCAGTTGTATTTCTGACCCATTAAAAGCTTGTCCTGTTTTTCCAATGAGGTAAATCAAATCGCCTGCCTTTTTAAAGTGTTGGCGCGTAATATGTTTGATCTCTTTAATCAAACCCACCATCCCTATCATGGGTGTAGGATAAATCGCTTGACCATTACTTTCATTATTCAAAGAGACATTTCCTGAAATCACAGGCGTATGGAGTTGCAAACAAGCTTCCACAATTCCTTCCACAGATTCCTTCATTTCATAAAAGATTTCTGGATCTTTAGGATTACCAAAGTTCAAGCAATCTGTAATCGCTAATGGTTGCCCCCCACTGGCTACAATATTTCTAGCCGCCTCACTGACTGCCATCATACCTCCTACTCGAGGGTCCAAGGCAATGTAGCGTGCATTACAATCTGTAGTCATCGCTAAAGCTTTTTGACTACCACGAATTCTTAGGACTGCTGCATCACTCCCTGGTCCAACAACGGTTTGTGTTCTCACCATAGAGTCATAACTTTGATAAACCGCTTGCCGCTTAGAAGCTATCGTTGGGCGTTGGAGGAGATCCTTCAAGATTTGGGTAGGATCCTCTACTTGTGGCTGATAGGATTCAACACTTGCTTGACGGATACGTTCAGGCATTTGTGAAGGATTCTCGCACTCTGGAGCTTCAGCTAATGAAGCTACTGGAACATCGGCCACCTTTTGGCCGTGGTGATAAAGTCGATAGCGTTGATCAGAAGTCACATAACCGATCTTCACAGCATCTAAATGATACCGTTTAAAGATCTCGACTATACGATCTTCATGTCCCTTCTTCACACACAACAACATACGTTCTTGAGACTCTGAAAGCATCATCTCATAAGGCGTCATTTCCAATTCTCTTTGAGGGACCTTATCCAAGTCCAAAACCAAACCGCTTCCCGCTTTGTCAGCCATTTCAGAACTAGAAGACACTAACCCCGCAGCCCCCATGTCTTGAATGCCAATCAAGATATCTTGGCAAGTTTTAACCACTTCAATGCAGGCATCCATCAAAAGTTTTTCCATAAAAGGATCACCTACTTGGACGGCTGAGCGTTGGGTTTCATGTTCATCATTAAATTCAACCGATGCAAAGGTTGCCCCGTGAATCCCATCACGGCCTGTTTTAGCACCTACATAAAGGATCGAATTACCTTCACCAGATGCGCGTCCTTTTTGAATATCCTTTTGGTCCATCAACCCTACACACATAACATTCACTAAAGGATTTCCACGGTAACACTCATCAAAAGCAATCTCTCCACCTACTGTTGGGATGCCGATACAATTTCCATAACCCGCAATGCCATTCACCACTTCTTGGAAAATATACTTGGTGCGCTCTTGATCTAAAGGTGCAAAGCGAAGAGAATCTAATAAAGCGATAGGCTGAGCTCCCATAGAAAAAATATCCCGAATAATTCCACCCACTCCTGTTGCAGCACCTTCATAAGGTTCAACAGCGGATGGATGGTTATGGCTCTCTGCCTTAAAGACAACAGCTTGTCCCTCTCCAATATCAACAATTCCTGCCCCTTCTCCAGGCCCTTGAAGCACTTGTGGACCTTCACTTGGAAACTTGCGTAAAAGTGACTTGGTGTTCTTATAAGAGCAATGCTCACTCCACATCACAGCAAATAAACCGGCTTCTGTGTAGTTAGGCATTCTTCCTAAAATTTCCTCTACTTGCGCATATTCTTGATCGGTCATTCCCCATTCACGATAGATCTTTTGATCTTTAATTTCTTGTGCAGTCGGTTCTAAGTTTGTTTTACTCACACTATTTCCCCGCTTTCTTGTAACTTTCACGTAAGCTTTGGAACATCTTCAACCCATCCACGCCTCCTATTAGGGCTTCCACTGCCCGTTCAGGATGCGGCATCAATCCAATCACATTTCCCTGCTTATTGGTAATTCCAGCAATATTGGCAACAGAGCCATTAGGATTTTCGCCAGCATAAGTCAGTACAATCTGATGATTGACTTTTAATTCTTTTAAGGTTTCTGAATCACAGTAATAATTTCCTTCTCCATGAGCAATTGGGAAAACTACTTCCTCTCCTTCTTCATAGAGGTGGGTAAAAGCAGTCTTCGCATTTTCCACTTTTAAAGGCTGAGGCTTACAAATAAAATGAAGTTTTTCATTTGGAAGGAAAGCTCCCGGTAAAAGTCCTGATTCACAAAGGATTTGAAAACCATTACAGGTTCCTAAAACGAAGCCACCATTTTCAGCAAATTTAATCACGCCTGCCATAATCGGTGCAAAGCGACTAATCGCTCCAGAACGTAGATAATCTCCATATGAAAATCCTCCTGGAATCATCACGGCATCATACCCATCGACACTTTCTTCAGAACAAGGGACAAAGTCTACTTCTTCCTCCAAAACATCTCGAATGGCATAAAACATATCCCCGTCACAATTTGAGCCAGGAAATTGGATCACCGCAAACTTCATGGCTTAATCCTCCTTCACGCGATAGCTATAAGATTCCATTGTGACATTAGCTAATAAGCGATCACAAATTTCTTCCACACAAGCTTCAAGATTTTCCACAGAACGATCAATCTCTACTTGAAAATACTTTCCTTGACGAACAGACTGAACTTCTGAATATCCCATTTGTTGAACAGCGCGTTGAATAGCTTCCCCTTGAGGATCAAGAATAGATGGCTTATACGTCACAAAAATTTCTACTTGGTACATAATCATGCTCCCTTATTTTGAATGTGCTTCTGAAGATAATACTTTTTCTAAACGGTCACGAACTTCTTGATAATAAGGCATCATATCGCCTTCATCTTTTCTAAAGATATCCTTATCAAAACTTTGATGGGTATCTTTATCCCACAAGCGGGCATTATCAGGAGAGAACTCATCCCCTAGCAAAATTTCGCCGGTTTCTGTTTTTCCAAATTCCAATTTAAAATCTACTAAAATCAATCCAATTTTCTCAAAGAGACTGCTTAATTCTTGATTAATCTTTCGCGTCAATTTCTTGATTGTTTCTAAGTCTTCCGGTGTAGCTAATCCTAAGAAATAGATATTCTCATCATTCAAGAAAGGATCATTGAGGGCATCTGACTTATAGAAGAATTCCACCATTCCCAAAGGAAATTCAGTACCTTCACTGACCCCTAATCTTTTCACAATGCTTCCTGCAGCCACGTTTCTCAAGACGACTTCTAATGGAAACATCTTCATTTTCTTGACCACTTCTCTTCCCACTTGGTCTGACTGAACGAGATGCGTCGCAATTCCTCTCTCTTTCAAATAGTTAAAAATCAAAGAGCTAATCTCTTGATTCATAACTCCTTTTCCTTTGATTTGTTCTTTTTTTGCACCATTTCCTGCTGTCGCCTGATCCTTATACACAACTAATAACTGATCTTCTCGCTCTGTTTCATAAAGATCTTTCGCTTTTCCTGAATAAATTAATTTTCCTTGATTCATCATTTACTCCTTTACCCAAATATGACTGGATTCAATGTCTTTTAACGTTTGTTCAATAGAAGAAGTCAAATAAGTAATATGTCCCATCTTTCGATTTACTTTGGCTTGGTCTTTGCCGTAGAAATGAAGATGCCATTCCGGATGATCATCCACCGCTTCTTCTACTCCTTTGACATGCTGTCCCAAAATATTAACCATTACAGCAGGTTTTAGTAAGATTGGCTGGCTTAGAGGGAGATTACAAATAGCTCGAATATGTAAATCAAATTGAGAAAAATCACAAGCTTCTATCGTATAATGCCCACTATTGTGTGGACGTGGTGCTAATTCATTAATTAAAATTTGATCGTCCTTAGTCAAGAACATCTCAATTCCTAAAGTTCCTACTAAATGTGCCTCTTTTGCAATTTGATGAGCAACTTCTTGAGCTTTTTTAGCTACTTTTTCTGAGATACGCGCAGGGACAATAGATTCGTGAAGAATATTATGCCAATGAATATTCTCAGAAGCTGGGAAAGAGGCATACTCTCCTGTAGGATTTCCTACCATCATGACAGATAATTCCATTTTGAAAGGAATCCACTTCTCTAAAACACAAGTCTGTTGATCTAACAACACTTGGCATGCTTCTATATCACTTGGTGAATGCAACACCTTCTGCCCTTTTCCATCGTATCCAAATCGAATCGTCTTCAAGACAGCAGGATAGCCTAATTCTTCCAGCGCTGATTGCAACTCTTCACGCGTATGAACTGGGCGATAAGGTGCTAGCTCAACCCCACACGCTTTCAAAAAGACCTTCTCACTTAATCGATTCTGACTCGCCTTCAATAAGCTCGTTTCCTGAGGAAGATAGAGGTGTTTCTTCAAATTATCGAGGACATCCGTATCTATATTTTCAAATTCAAAAGTGATCACATCACAGCGATTCGCTAACTCTTTAATGGCTGCTAAATCTTCAAATTCTGCCTGAATATGAAAATCTGAAACCTGTGCGGCTGAACAATTTTCAGTAGGGTCTAGGATACCTACCTTATAGCCCATTTCTTTAGCTGATTGAGCTAACATTTGACCGAGTTGTCCGCCTCCAATAATTCCAATGGTCTGTCCAGGTAAAATAGTTTTAATCAAGCTGTTCACTACTTTCTATTGCTATTTGATGCATTTTTTCCCGGTAAGTATCAAGCTGTTGTTCTAAGGATTTATTCTGCAAACTTAATATGGACGCTGCTAGCAGGGCCGCATTTTTAGCTCCAGAGCTGCCAATAGCTGTCGTCGCTACAGGCACTCCTGCTGGCATTTGAACAATAGATAACAAGGAATCCAACCCTTTCAAGGCTCTTGAAGAGATAGGAACTCCAATCACTGGCAAAGTTGTCTTAGCCGCTAACATCCCTGGTAAGTGAGCAGCTCCTCCCGCTCCTGCAATAATCACTTGATAGCCTCTTTGTCGAGCTTTCTCACTAAAAGCGAACATTTCATCCGGCATCCGATGGGCAGAAACGACTTTTTTATCATAAGGAATGCCCAATTCTTCCAAAATTTGACAGGTTTTCTTCATCGTTTCCCAATCGGATACACTTCCCATTAAGACTGCGATATCTACCATTTGATCCACTCCTTTCCTTCTTCACTTGTAATATAACACATCATCGAATAAAAATACATACATTTATTAAAAATATTTTTGTAATGTTCGTATAACGGAATTGCACATGCAATAAAAAATCAAAAAGCCTAGTTTATAATTTGATTATTCGAACAATAATAGATAACTTTTCTAAATTGGCTCCTTCATTTTGTAAACAAAAAACCTAGTTACTATCTTCGCAACTAGGTTTTTATTTATGTTTATTTGGCTTTTTTTCTTACAAGAGAGAATCCAATTGAACCTCTGGATATTTTTGTTGGAACCAATTCTCTGCAAATTGATTTTCAAACAGAAAGACTGGTTGATCAAATCTATCTTTGCAGAGCAGATTTCGACTAGAGGACATCGAAGGGTCTAACTGGTCTGGTCGAATCCAACGGGCAATCTTAGAGCCTAAGGACTGCATAGTGACTTCCGAATTGTATTCGTTCGCTAAACGATATTGGAAGACTTCAAACTGAAGTTGCCCCACTGCTCCTAAGATATATTCATCCGTATGCCAGGTTTTATAGAGCTGAATTGCCCCCTCTTCCACTAATTGTTGAATTCCTTTGTGAAAAGATTTTTGCTTCATGACATTCTTAGGACTGACTTTCATAAAAATTTCTGGCGTAAATTGTGGAAGTTCAGGGAAGGTCACCTTGGCCTTACCTGAATAAATAGAATCTCCAATTTGGAAATTTCCCGTATCATAAAGGCCTATAATATCCCCTGCCACAGCAGCTGTCGCATGTTCTCGACTATCCGCCATAAACCGTGTGGTATTATTTAATTTAATCTTCTTATCTGTTCGAGCAATCTTCACATCCATGCCTTCTTCAAATTCTCCTGAACAGATTCGAACAAAGGCAATTCTATCCCGGTGGCGAGGGTCCATATTGGCTTGAATTTTAAAGATAAAACCTGTTAAATCAGGAGATAAGGGATCTACTTGCCCGCCTTCTGCAGTCTTCATAGCTTGAGGGGAAGGTGCAAAATCAACGAAAGCATCCAGAAAAGTTTGAACACCGAATCCTGTCAAAGCAGAGCCGAAGAAGACAGGTGTTAGCTTGCCTTGGCGAATAGCATCTTCATCAAAAGCGTTCCCGGCTTCTCGTAATAACTGCGCATCATCAATCGCTTCTTCATACCAAACCGACTGCTTAACCGTATACTCGCCTTCTACTTGGCCCTCTTCATTCAACGGTAAATAATCGTTGCCTTCATTTTCTTCCGGATGCGTCAACTCTAACCGATTATTAAAGAGGTCATAATTGCCTTGGTAGGTCTTTCCCATTCCCATCGGCCAATTCATCGCATACGCATCGATTCCTAGAACCTCTTCCAGTTCGCTGATCAATTCCATAGGCTCTCTCCCATCGCGGTCTAATTTATTCATAAAGGTAAAAATAGGAATCCCCCTATGACTAACCACTTCAAAGAGGCGCTTGGTTTGTGGTTCAATCCCTTTAGCAGAGTCAATCACCATAACGGCCGCATCCACAGCCATCAAAGTCCGATAGGTGTCTTCAGAAAAGTCCTCATGGCCTGGAGTATCCACGATATTGACTTGATAGCCATCATAATCCACCTGCATCACTGAACTCGTCACTGAGATTCCTCTCTGTTGCTCAATCGCCATCCAGTCAGACTTAGCAAACTTCCCTGTTTTTTTCCCTTTAACGGTCCCTGCTTGACGAATTGCCCCAGAGTAAAGTAAGAGCTGTTCTGTTATAGTTGTTTTCCCAGCATCTGGGTGAGAAATAATCGCAAAAGTCCGTCTTTTATTTACTTCTTCTTTTAAATTCATACTTGTCATCCTTTATTGTTCTTTTAATGAGTCATTATTAACTTTCTCAGAGAAAGTTCATCTAGACTATCTTAGCATATCTTAGGAAGGAGAATAAAGTTTTTCTTGGAATGTCTGTCTTTCCTTAGCCAATCTCATCCCTATTGACCGTGACAAATGACGTCTAAGTGACAGTTTCCTTACTCGTCGACACGATTTTTCATAAAATAGGACTTCTTAATCCAAATAATAAGGAAAGCGAATCCCAAACATAACAAAGAAAGTCTCAAGGCTCCTACTAAACCAGTCCGCGCTAAAGCGCCACCCCCTAAAACAGAAGCCACCATAATGGCCAAATCATAGCTTGTCGCATTAATAGAATTGGCTAGTGGTTTTCCTTGGTCTACCTGGCTGGTTGTCGCTGTTTGTAAGATAGAGGTCATCGGTGAAAAAGCAGCTCCCCATAAAGCAAATCCAAGATACCCCCAATAACATCCCTTAGACATCCAAATAAAAATACTCAAAGCCGCTATTAAGAGAACAACCATACCTAAAGCTAGCCGCCACAAATAACGATCAATCAAGGGCACTATGGCAGCAATAGAAACTAAAGCACCTATTCCAAAAATAGCCTGGGCAAGAGAAACACTTAAAGAGACTCTGTCTGCGATCAACTGTACAAAAATATAGGAGGCATAATGGGCACTTACCATCAAAAATGTCAAAAACGCACACCATCTGACCCCTGCATTTTTCAAAACTAAGCCATAATTATTATGCGCATTATAGGATTCCCCCTGAACGCTCACAAAACCTATTCTTCCAATAATAGCTAGTAAGAGGAACATACCACCTACCAAAAGGAAACCAAAACGCCAGCCAATCCATTGAATAATACTCGTTACAAGTGGCAAAGCAACACTGACTCCAATTGTTACACCTGATAGAACAATAGCTACCCCTCGTCCAGAGATTTGTAAAGGCAAAAAGCCGATCGGATAAGAAGCAATCATTGCCCACATAGCCCCCGCTGTAAATCCTGCAAGCAACCGTCCGATGAAAGCGACTGTAAAGGTTGGAGAACAGGCGATCAAAAGATTACTGATGGCAAAACCTAAACAGACGACGATCAAATAAGTTCGACGATTCACCCAAGAAAAAGCACGCGTGACTGGGATACCAGCGAGTACTGACATCACGGCATAGATTCCAATTAACAAACTCATCTGACTCAAAGGAACTTTAAAGTCAGCCGCCATTTCTTTTAGGAAGCTTGTCGGCAGTAATTCCGATACCAAAGCCATGCAACAAACAAACGATAAGAGGCCTAGTCTTGCTAAAACGGATTTTTTCATATTCTCATCCTCTCTCACCCTATAAGTTTACCAAAAATCTATGACTTTTTTGATTGCTTTTTCGTTGATTGTGCAATTTATGAAACAAAAGCGATTTATTGTTCCCTATAGCGGTGTTTCGCTGTCATCATAGTGATAAAAATATGATGACAAACAAAAGCGGCTCACTCAGAACCGCTTAGAATTTCTATTATTTCTATTATGGAGATGAGGGGCCTTCGTATATAGATCATAAAGCGTTGATATAACAACACTTTTAGCTATCAAAATAAAAAAGTGAGTAGATAAGTGAGTAGATAGTCAGCCAGTACAAAATATAAGAAAAAAAGAGGGAGTTCACCCTCTTTTTTTAAATACCGTTCCAACCATTTCCTCTTTTAAAGTTTTTCTTTCAGACAACTAACAACGATTTCTTTCATGGAGCGGTTTTCTTTCTCTGCTGTCGCTTTTAAAGTGTTGTAAACATCTTCAGGAATGAGAAGTGAGAAAGCAACGTTGGTTGTATCTTCATCAATTTTTCCAAAGATGTTTTCCCACTCGTCAGCATCCATGGCTTCTTCACCCCATGCTTTTGCTTCTTCAACTGAGATCGGTTTGATTGCTTCTCCACCAACCCAACTGTTCAAGCCATTTTCCACACTGTATCTGCTCGCTGGTCCACCGTAACCGTAAATGAAGAATTCTCCCGTTTTCTTTAAATATAAGGTTTCTTCCCAATAGTTAAAATCGTTTACTGGATAGCTACTAGTTAATGTAGCAATTTCTTTCGCTGTATCTGTATCATATCTTTTTCCACCGATTATTTTTTTCATTTTAGATCACTCTTTCTTTCTTTACTTTACATGTTTATTATACACTGTGCAATTTACATTGTCAATATATTTAACGTACTTTTTTTAAAATTTCTCCAATAAAAGCAAAAAAAAGAAGGCTTTCGCCTTCTCTCCGTAAAGTAAAACCTCGAAAGATGTCACATATATTACACCAAATCCCAGTCATACGCCACATAGCGAAATTGTCCTTGTGTGCCATCATCTTTAAGCAAAGCTAGTTCTACTTTCTTTCCTGCACTTAGCCACGTCACTTGAAAAGTCTTTCCTTGTAAACCCGTATCGATGGGCAAGCTGCCTAAAGAACGTCCCCCATTGTCGACTTGATCTGTGTACACGTCCGCCCATGCTGTTGCTTGATCTCCACGCAAGCGGACAATATCACCAACTTGAAATTTATCGGTAATATCGACAGCCTCATGCCCAGAATCCTTTTCTCCTGTATACGCCGCCCAAATTGCTTCATCACCATAAAAGTATGATCTGTCATAAGGATTCGAGCTATACTGCCACATTGCCACTTGTGGCCAATGGCGGGTAATTGGACAAGCTTCTGGGTCTTCATCCCTACCGTCGTTTGTAGGATAGTTGGCTAACCACAAACCATAATCTCCCCCAATTACTTCTCGCCAATCATCCCCCACTTCATCTGCAGAGTTCATATAAATCAAAGGTTTGTACCCGATTTGATCCCCTACATAATCTAACCACGCTTTAGCAACTTCCGCTCCTTGTCTGCCGTACCCTTCATAGTCCAACACCACAAGACACTCTCCGAAATACCCCTGACAATTGGACAAGAAAAAGTCCGCTTGTGCTCTCCAGTCGGTGCCATCCATAAAGTGATAAATCCCCCACGGCTTTCCTGTTGCCTTGGCTTGCTGTACGAATGGATCACAGTGAGGGTCAACATAACCGCACCCTTCTGTCGCTTTAAAAATATAAGCGTCTGCTGGATACTGTGATAAATCTGGTGTTTGCCAGTTACTTAAGTCTGCTACTTTTAGCATAAACATTCCTCCTTATATAAAATAAAAAGCAGCCGATTAAGACTGCTTTCTATATTAAGAATTACTTATTTTGATTGTATTTTACCGAACTAACACCAGTAATTGTCCCTAAAAAGGTGGTTACAGCACCAATCACCGCTACCGTTAATTCTGTCTGTCGCCATCCATATAAAACGCCTAGCGCACTCACTAAAGTCATGAGTGCTGGTGCTACGGTTAAAATCATCCATTTTAAAGTATCGTAAGTTTTATTTGAAAATTTCATTTATTTTCCTCCTTTTGCTTGAAAAAGTGATTTTATTCTTTCGTTGTGCTTAATCATTTCATTTTCTGCCCGATCAATACGGTGGCTGTGCTCCCCCAATTTCTCCCAGATTCTCTTTCGATCCTGTTCTTCCGCTTCTAACCTTGAGTTAGACAGCTCCAATTGTCGTTGAATCGCTTGAAGGGTGGAGTTGATTCGATTAACGCCTTTCCATCCGCTATAAACTAAAACAATTAAAGAAGAGATTAAAAACCACCACTCTTTTAAAAAATACGCCGCTTCTACAATCCACATACCATCACTTCCTTTTTTCTATCCGATTTTCTTCCATACAGGACTTGTGACTGCTGGCTCTACTTTCACATAATCCGCTAAACATTCCCACGTAAAGCCGTTATGTTTCACCTTATTCCCAACCATGTAAGAAGTTTTGGCATCGACTGGCTGTTTCCATTCGTCAATCACTTCTACTTTTTCAGTGGATGGATTGTGATAAATAACATAGTATGTTGCAGTTTTATCTGGTGTAGTATCTTTAGTAGACTTATGGTCGGCTGTCACTTGATAAAGCTGATCTTGATATTTCACTACACTTCCTCGTTGATACAGTTGATCCGCTACCCATTGAGGATATTGAGCATTAATATCTTTTTTGTCTTGTTGAGATAGCTCTTTGCTTGTCACTTGTTTTTTCAATCCTTCAATATCACTTGTTAAAGTTCCAATTTTGCTTTCAAAATTATTTTTTAGTTCATCAATCTTAATCTTAAAGCCATCTATCGCTTGCGCCATTTCTTCAGATAGCTGCTTATTAAAAGATTCCACTTTTTCTTGCACTGCTTTATCCAACTTTTGATTAATTTCTTCCACTTGCTTAACTGATTTATCTGCAATTGCCTTAGCGGCTTCAATTTGCTCTGTTTGATATCTTCCTGCATAAATAGACTTGTAAATATAACGCTTAACTGCTTCAATTTGATTCTGCTCGTCATAACTTGTGATATCTTCATCCAATGTAAGAGTAACCATTCCACTCGCACCATCAATTAGTTCTACCAATACCATACATCCTTTTTGATCTGGCATTTCTGCATTGCTATACAACTTATAAATTTTTTGTATTTTCAATTCCATTCTATTCTTCTCCCTCTTCAATAACTTTTTCTAATGCGACTAAATCTGATACCGAAAGGGCTAGTGGTTCTAGCTCCTTTTCAGTGATCATGTTCAGCTCCAGCTCCTGCTCTGTTTCTAAGATCTCTTTGTTTCCTTCTGTTTGTGCAATCCTCTTCTTATCGGTAAGTTCTAGCGATTCGATGATTGTCTTTGCCTCTGGTTCAATCTGGCGTAAAAGCTTTAACAATTTAAATTTAAAAGCGCCTGCGATTTTTTCTTTCGCAAGCGCTTGAAGTGCTCCGTTTATATTAAGAATTTCTAAGTTGTTCAATTTCATCTTGTAGTTCTATCACCTTTCTATATAGTTGTTGCACGCTCATCCCAATAAAGTGAGTGTACAAATTAGGGTCATATCCTAAATAACCGTTTCCCGTTGTGGTAATCAGATCTGGGAAGATCGCTTGCATCTCTTGAGCAATAAAACCGAAGGCATGTTTTTTGTCTTTCTTCCAATCAAAAGACACATACCGCACTTGATTCAAAAGATCCAGTGCATTCAATTCATAGAATTGAATATTCTCCTTCAATCGACGATCAGAAGACGTATTATAATTGCTCAGCGTTTTATTATGTAAATCTAAATTAGTGAACATATTCGTATTTTCAGAATCAAAACTAATCGCTCGACTTCCTCTAATATAGAATTTGATTCCCCAATCTCCATGAAGATTCAGCCATGACTCCGATTGGTCAATATGACTTGTTCCGTTAATAAACATAATTTTTTGAGCTTGATCGATGTGACTTCCATATAAATTCAGCCCTTGATACACATCTAAGAAACCGTGAATAACCACAGATCTTTTCCGATCTACTCCTACTTCCATTATGATCGTATAAGAATCGTCAACGAAATCATTTTTTTTAGACCAAGACATATATCGATTAGGAGGTATTTGAAAGGATAACCCTTTTTTATCAGGATCATCTTTCATATAGCTTGCCCCGATATTTCCAATTTCATTCCCATAAGTATCAGTAAAATGCATGCCATTTTGATTCAACTTCATCTTGTTATTGTTGTATTGATTAACAGTGACCCCTGCCCCATCGATATATGTAAATCCATTGATTCTATTCCAAATAGACTGAATAAAGCTTGTGTCAAAACCTGTAATGCTTTTGGCATCCAGATTCGACGCAACCACATGTCCAAAACTCCCCATAAAGGCTTTGACATCGTAAGCATCTAACTTTTCCACAAACAATTTACGAGCAAAAGCGTTATTCATTGTGACGTTCCCATCTAGGTTAATATTTTCCCCTTTGATTTGAACCCCACTGGAATTGGCGTTGATGGCGGAAATGATTTTGTTTCCTGTCATATTTTCGCCAACCTTCTGTTCCACTCGCCAACTAATGCTGTTGTTGAGTTGGTCAATCTTAGTCTGCATGCCATTCTTTACGTCAGTTACTCGTGACGTGATTAAGTCCTGCGTCTGTGCGATAGCGCTTGACTGTTGCTCTTTTAAGTCCTCAATCTTTGTCGTAAAGCTATTGACTGTCTGTGTCAGTTTACTTGACTGTTCCGATCTCAAATCAGAAATTAAAGACTCCAAGCTCCCCGCTTTTCGTGTTAAAGCATTCAAAACTTCTTGGTCACCATCTTTAATCCGCTTCATGAGGACGCTCTTATACTCGTTGGCTGTCTGTGTAGTAAAACTCTTAGCGTTTTCTAAAACTTTCCCCGTTTCATCACTGATCTTTTGATTAAAGCTAGTCGTCAACCCTTTAGCAGTGAGCTTCATCAAGCCTTCCCACTCGGTACGGTTGCTGATCTCTCGCTTGTCTTCATGCTCAAGAAACTCTTTATATTTTGCTTCAAATCCTTTCGCATTAGCCACAATTTGCCCTTCGAGATTCTCTTTGAGATTACGGAAGTCTGCACTCACTTCGTGTAAATTATCGAACATTTGCGCTAGTTGTGACTTCTCCACGGTGTTCTGCTCGAACGGTAGTGGTGTAGACCCTTTGTTGAGCATGATATGTTCTAAGTCGACATTCGCCCACTCATCTGTATCAAGCACCAGTTCATCGTCTGCACTCGTCGGCGTAAAAGTATAGGTGTAGCAGAGGTTTCCGTCAGGATCGATGGATTTTGGCTCTAGGTCGCCATGTCTTATATGTATTGTCATTATGTGTCTCCTTTCTAATCATAGTAAGTGATTTTAGCGCCCTCAGGAAATGCGTTATATCCTTTATACGTTTTCCTACTCATTTTTACTTCTTTAAGTTGGTTACCAGAAAAAGCATAATCCCCGATACTAGTGACCGAATTAGGAATCACTACGCTGATTAATTGGTTATCCTTGAAAGCAGAATCCTTGATACTGGTGACCGAATTAGGAATCACGACGCTGATTAATTGGTTACTAGAAAAAGCAAATTTCCCAATACTGGTGACCGAATTAGGAATCACGACGCTGACTAATTGGATATGATAGAAAGCATAATCCCCGATACTAGTGACCGAATTAGGAATCACGACACTGGTTAATTTGTTACCATAAAAAGCATAATCCCCGATACTAGTGACCGAATTAGGAATCACGACGCTGATTAATTGGTTACTAGAAAAAGCAAATTTCCCAATACTGGTGACCGAATTAGGAATCACTACACTGGTTAATTGGTTACTAGAAAAAGCATATCCCCCAATACTGGTGACCGAATTAGGAATCACTACGCTGATTAATTGGTTATCCTTGAAAGCAGAATCCTTGATACTGGTGACCCGCCCTTTATGTTGAATAGCACTTTTTGTTTCAATTATTAATTCAGAATTATTATTGTTAGAAATTAACAGCATATATGTTTTTTGTTCTTTTCTCCGTGGTAAAAGAATATTATATAGTCTTTTAGAAACAGCCACCGCCTCCATCGCCGTATCAGAAGAAGCTATCACATCCATAGCTGTCTTGGAAGCTGCTACCGCATCTATTGCCGTATCAGAAGCAACCACCTCATCCAGCTTTAGGCCTTTCACTTTATCCATTTCGCTTTCTGGCATGCCATCTTCATTTTTCATAAACCACGCAAGCGCATCGCCAAAACTACCGCTTGGTGCGTTGGTATATATCAACTTATCACCTTTGTACACTTTAAATTTTGCGTTTGGATCAAAAATTGGCATTATGATTCCTCCTTAATCACCAAGTAATACATATCCTGATTTTTAGAAAGGTTTTTGTATTCCGATTCTGTAACAATTTTTAAATTGCTATCAGCGCCTTTATCACCTTGTGCCCCTCGTGGAATAGTTACCACTGTCCCATCGCTGAATGCAAGTTGTTTATCGCCGTTTCCCAACGTGGTCTGAGATGAGATGGTGAGAGAATCACCTTTAACGCCATCATTGACATTTACCAATTCTGCGTAATAGAAAGCCTCTAATCCTTGGTACTTGGCTGTAACGAAAATTTCTATTTTGTCATATTTTCGTTCTACGTTGTTATACCTTGGGCCTGTATCTGAAGTATAGGTGGCATCTATACAACTATAGTTTTCAACATCATTATTATTCGTATATTTCAATTCATACACAACGCCATCATTTTCCGCAGTCACGTATTCCTGATCATAATACGTTACAAATTTTGCTACAACGCCTTTTGTTTTGTGATTCCTAAACTCACCATCATAATAACAATACGTCTGTAGCACATGACCATCTTCACCGTATTCGCCTCGTTCACCTTTAGCACCATCGGCAATTTGGATAGACTTGCCATCAGAAAAAGCAACCGTTGTAATCCCGTTAACCTTGCTAGTGCTGACTACACTAACTGATGTACCGTCTTTTCCAGGTTGTCCCTGTGCCCCTTGTGGTCCTGTTGCTCCCTGCTTACCATCAAGCCCTCTCTCACCTTTTAGCTCAGCTTTCTGAATTGGGGTCAATGCTTCAAAAGTTACCTTTCCATCTTTTCCCTTAGGAACGATTACAGGATCCCCAGTGTTAAAGCGCAACACGATATTTCCTTCTGAATCGGGGTTAGCACTTAAAAGTTTTGCTGGTTCCCCAGTCAGCCCTTTATCCCCTTGAAGTCCTCTAAGTCCTTGCTGTCCTTGATCACCTTTAGGTACTGTAACTACTGTATTGTCATTAAAAGTAAGCTCAGTGTCTCCATTTTCTTTCTTGCGTTGGCTAATAATACGGGAAGGTTCTCCTATTTCACCACGTGGTCCCTGTTCACCCTGCTGTCCTTGATCACCTTTAATGGTATTTGCTTGTACATACGCCACTAAGTCCTTCTTAGCAATTGCTGTATAATCGCCGTAATCAACTTTTAATTCACCATCTACCGTTACTTTCGTATCGATAGTATAGGTAAGAGTCATTACTCCATCCGATTCAGGGGTTACTTGATCCCCTACGGTGGCATTGGCGACAATATATTCAAATTCTTCACGACCCTTTACTTGCGCAAAAATCTTGATTTCATCAGCGGTAAAACCTTCCGTAATACCTTTGTTGGTCAGTTCAATCACTAGCTTGATAACCGCTCCTGTACGATTATTCCAATGCGGCATTAGTGACGCTTCATGATCGTTCACGGTAGCCCGTGTAATCGTTAGTGCTAGGCTATTCGACTGCGCATAAGCAATCTCTTGTGCTGCCTGATCTGTAATTTTATGTTTAAAATTTGCCATCTACATACTCCTTTCTATATGAGATTGTATACCCACCGCAAAAGGTAAAATCGGCGCTTTCTCTACCTTCACACAAAAACTCAAAGTATAAGGTTTTCCAACCACGAACCCTTTTCCGTTATGTTTGATCACGGTGGCATTATGATCGGGTACAAGCTTTCTATCGACCGCCCCGTCAATACGGTTATTGGAATACTTCAAATACCCATCTTGACCGAGAATATTCAACGTCGCTTGATTATCTTCCTCTTGCTTATCCTTGATTGACTGGATTTCCTCGTCCACTCCGCTAGCTAGCTTCTTCGCTTCGTCCGCAATGCCTTTGGCTTCTTCTGCTAGCGTTTTTGTTCCCAGTACTTCACCAGCGATACTGTCGGCTTTAGCACTTGCTTCATTAGCTTTTTTAGCGATTTCTTCTGCTTTCTTTTCCATATCAGCAATGGCTTGCTTAACGTATTCTTCGTTATTAGCCGCTGGAATATACACCCATGCACCATCTTTAAAGATCCATATGTCAGTTCCACCCTTGCCGTTACTTATAAAAGCAATGTCTCCCTCTTTTGCTGTTGAAGGATCAGGTAATTCGTCTTCATAACTTATTTTTTGACCCAAACTATTAATATTAAAATTAATTAAATTGCGAAGATGTAATTCATCATTACGTTTTTTAATCATTTCTCTTAAAGATTCAGAATTTTCTCTTTTTTGATTGATCAAGGATTGGGCTGTCGAAACATCCATAGCTTTAGCAGAAAATTCCATCTTTTCAACAGTATCTGTAAGAACGTTATAAGTAACTGAGGTAACCGTTAATTTTAAATGTTGTTTATCGTTGTTGTAGTAAAAATCAGCGGTATCATAAAGTTCTAAACTAGTTAAGCGGTTATATTTATTTCGATAAGTAGCTACAAAATCAATGGTATAAGTGATCTTGTACTCGTCTACTCCTTCATTCTTAATAAAGAAGGTAGCCGCTTCTCTATTTAAGTCATCCACGCTTTCATAGCGGTAAGTAGTCATTTCAATTGTATTATCTTCTTTACCGCCACCGTTGACATTATATTTACCTGTTTCTTCATTTCTATATTCGATATATTCTGTAAGGATAGGATAGCCCTTTGCTTGAACGTTAGGACTAAAAACTGCGCTCCCATAAACTTTATTTTCAGAAGTTTCCCTCTTTTTTCTCTCCCCATAATCTTCATCGGTGAGATAGTCTTTCCGAGCATCAGTAAAAGGAATGATCTTAGTGACCATTCCTTCTTTTGATCGTTCAATTTTAAAATCTTTTACGAAGTCAGTGTCATGTAACTCTGCGACATTTTGGCGTCCACGGTTGTCCATGATCATTATGCCACCATCAAATACTCTAGGGGTAACCTTGGCAGTAGTTGTCATCCCCCCCTCCCCAAACAACAAACTAAAGAGAGAAATCTCTTTATGTTCTAAATAAAAACTATACCTGCTGTTTCCAGTAATTCGGTAAGGAAAAGGCTCGTCTATTTCATGAACAGCGTCTTTAAACGCAATGAAAGCCGTCGCCCCTTCGGTAATTCGTTCAGCAATTTTTCTGGCTTTTGCTTCGTGATAAATTTGAACTTCCGCTCTGACATAAAGGGCATTTTCTATAAAATCTTCTTCAATGTCGTAAATGACAAAAGTGAGTTCTTTTTGTTCAGAAGAAGGTTTAGCTCTGATTAAGTTATCCTCAACCAGATACTCAGCGTTACGCCCCCCTCGTGCGTACTTCATTTCTAAGGCAAAATAACCGACATTGTTTTCTGTGACTTTTGGGTCTTCAATAAAATCTACTAAATACCCATAGCCCTCTTCGTTAAAAGAGGCCGTGCCTTTAGGGTAAATTTTAAGCATTAAATCGACCTCCATTCATAATCAACATTTATGGAATCAATTCCTTTCAGTACTAAAGACTGATAAGGGATAAATTGATAATACTCACCAGAAGTTTTCAAGTAGTGCCTGCTGACATAGGCACTTGAGTTATACAAGCTATATGTCCTTTTATTTTGGCAATCTACAATAATGTCTGAATCATTAGGAACATGTTTAAATGCCATATTTCCTATGGTTATATCCCCATTTCCTCTAAAGGTGATTGTTCCAGTGATCTTTCCATACTCACAAGAAAAGAAATCTCCTTCCTGCATTGTGGTTTGACCGAACATATAAATGAGGTAAGGCTGAACCTCTAAAGTAATAGTCGCTGTCTGATTAAACTTCATCAAGTAATTATTCTCTAGTTTAGCTTCTGTTATAACTCCACGCCTATATGTTCCATAATCTGAATACAATTTAAAGAGTAATTCTTTCCCCATAAGTTCTGATAAACGTTGATTTTGAAGGCTTTGTTCTTGAAGGGTATTAGCTTTTAAAGTTAAGGTCATTTCCGCTGTAATTGGCTTATAGCAATGATAATCAATTAAATGATAACCATTTGTTCCGTTGGTTTCTCCGAGTTCTACTCGTTTAGAAGCGATTGGAAAATTTGGCCGATTAGCGATATAAACATTAGGTAAATCTATCTTTTCTTTTGTTTCCGAATCAAAAAGAATGACTTGTCCATTTTTTAGATAAGATTCTTTTCTGACAAGATTAATGGATCCCAAAATTTATCTGGCCTCCTTTCTTTTCTGCATACCTTTTTGCGCTTCCCATTAACTGTTCAATTAAACTATCCGATTGTGACCTAGAAATAGAATTACCTACCAAATCAATTGTGATATTCATCTGATAAGTATCTCCCTTTATTTCTGTTTGGTTAGACGTACTACTCGTCATAACTTGGTTATAATTTTTAGGAACTGTAATTTTATCCAAAAAGGAAGTTTGCGTGCCTTTTTTATAATATTGTAGTCGATCAAGAAAAGGTTGTAACTCTGGCCTTGTTTGTGCTTCATTTTGAAACTTATTAATAGAAGACCAAATTTGCGTACCTTTAGGTAAAGCGTATAAAGTGTTTGTTGCTGGTGAAACACCGAAAACCCCACTAGGTGTTAAAAAAGGTTCACGGCGGAACCCATCACCTAATACTGCCATCATATCACGAGATAGTGAAGGAGTACCTGTTTTAAAGTGGCTCATAATCCAATCTACAGCATTACCAATCGCATTAAATACCCCTGTAATGGAAAATTGCTTATCTTGCGCTGCATTCTCCGCTCTATTAATAGCTGCTTCAACATCAGGCGAATTGGTAGAAGCTTGCACATTAGGTGTCTTACTCCCCAACACATCAGCCGCACTTGAAGCTTCATTTTCAGGATTGGTTACATTACCTTCTGCGTCTGTCCCAGTTTCAACGAAAGGATCCTTACTGTCTAAATTATCTGCGCTTGCTGACGCTTCATCCGCAAGATTCTTTACATTTTCAATAGCATCTGTACCAGTACCAACAAAAGGATCTTGTACCCCTAAATCCTTCGAACTTTGGATAGCTTCATCTAGTTTCTCTGTAACTTCTTCTCTTGCATTCGTTTGTGCATTTAAGGTTTTAACGCATTCATCAGGAATTTCTCCGTATTTTGCCATTAAAGCCGCAATTTGTTGTTCAGAATCAGGGGCGTTGGTATCAATTTTTGCGAATTTATCGACAAATTCTTGATTGTTCCACAATCCCATTTGCTCAATAGTTTTACTTAACAACTCACTAGGAACTTGAGCTTTTAAGATAGCTACCTTTTCATCCATCGGTAGCTCATCCCACTTGCCTAACAGTCTTAAAGCTTCCTCGACTTTTTCTTTACCTTCCGCTTGAATAACTGCTTTTTTAAGTTCAGGATCTATTTCATTCCAATCAATTCCTAAAGATTGACATAATCGTTGAAGATCATCTTCACCGATAGTTTCCAATACAGCCTTCTTATCTTCAAAACTTAATGATTCCCATTGTTCTTTTGAGAAAAGGACATCACTAATTAAATCTTTTGTATTGTCATCAATATAAGCGTTCTTACGAACAAAATCGAGGTCTTTCCAAGTCAACCCAGTTTCATCAATCTTATCAATGAAACTCTTAATATCGTCATTAGTTAAATCTTCCAGACGCTTTCCTGTTTTATCTGCAAATTCTCCAACTGCGGCGTTCCATTTTTCAACTGATTTTTGAGCTTCTTCTGTTGCGTCATCAAAAGCTTTAGCAATTCCAGTTGTTAATCCATCCATTTCAACGGGCCTTGACATGATATTATCAAATTCTTCCCGTGTCATATCAGTTTTCTTCAAGAAGTTTTCTAAAGCTTGTTCAGCAACTTCTTCACCGCCATTCACGTCTTTTTTTATTCGCTCGTATTCCTCTGCAAAGGCTCGTGCTTGAGCTGTTTTCATTCGCTCGAGATGAGCGCTATGAATTTCTTCTACTTTTGCTAAATCTCGTTCGTATTCACTCGTATCAATTCTTCCGGATTCGTGTAATTTTTTAAGAGCTTCTCTTTGTCGCTCGTATGATTGATTTTCTTTTTCAATCATCTCATCAACTTTTCGAACGCGCTCCGCTAACTGCTGATCATTTAAAGAGGATAAATCTTTACACAAATTAGCGTAAATTTCTTTAGCTTGTTCTGCTCCATCCGAATTGGCCTTCGCGTAAATACTCATTAACTCATTAGTTAATGATCCAACTTCTGCAATTTCTTTTTGGTTCAGTTCTCGGTTTTCTGTTCTTGCTTGTTCATAGATTTTACTTATTTGTGCACTTATTTCTTGTGCTCTATTAATTTGATCTTCCGATTCTTTAATAGACGCTTGTTGAGCTTGCATAACGTTTTTCTGAACTTCTCCCGGTAATTCAGATAACGTATTCTTTAAGTCATCAATCTTCGCATTATTAAGGTTCTTAATCTCAGTGGCAATTTTACCTACGCTCGATTGAATTTCCCCTGCATATTGAACAGAAGCACCCCCAGTAGCTTCCATAATTCCGTTTAAGTTAGAAAACTCACTTGACATGTTGCGCAAGCTATCCGCTTGTTTTTCAGTGATTCCACTAATATCAGGGAACTCTTGAGCCGCTCTAGCCGCTTCTTGTGCTTCGGAATGATACCATTTCCAAGCAACTACCCCGGCACCAATGGCTACGGTTGTTGCGGCAATTGCTACTCCTAGAGGGGCAAATCCAGTAGATAATGTGGTAAGAACAGGGGATAATGCCCCACCCCTAGCAGCCATAGTAGTAAAAGAAGCGCTCAACTGTGCATTAAGCCCTTTTAGCTTGTTGATCCCTGTTCCTAAGTATCCAATAGCGGTCTTAGCCCCACTTGCGTCCGTACCAACTTTTGCTAAGCGGTCACTCAAGCTCAAAATAGCCCCAGATCCATCAATTCCGCCTTGTTTCAGGGCTTTCAGTTTTGCGGTGAAGTTAGCTACTTTTATACTCCCTTCGCCTAGAGTGGTCAACCCTTTACCAATACCACTTGTTAATTTACCAAATCCAGAAATAACAGGACCTAAAACAAGTGATAAGCCACCCCATTTAACGATAGCTTCTTTAGTAGATCCGCTCATATTTTGAAAAGCACTGACAATGTTTTTAGCTGTGTCTTCCAATCCGCCTGTATGTCCCATTAAATCAATAAAAGCTGGCAGCAATTCCTGACCAATGCTGATAGCGAAATCTCTTGCTTTGTTTTGAGCAATGATTAATTGAGAAGCAGTGGATTGTACTTGCTGATTATATTCAGCATCTAAAGCGCTCGCTTTTTTATATTCTTCCGAACTCATCTTTAAAGCACCGTTTAATTTATCGTGACCATTTACCAACCGCAAAATAGCATCACGCAAACGTGACTCTTTAATTCCCATATTGGCTAAAGTCCCGATAACGTCCCCACCGCTTTCTTTGATCTTGGCAAGGCCATTAATAAAGTCTTGGAAAGCTCCCATAGCATCTGTTCTAAACTTTTGAGCAAATTGATCTGCACTCATCCCTGCGACTTGCGCAAATTGCTGTAAGCTTTGCCCACCTTGTGAGACTGAGTTTGCCATGTTGACAAAGAACTTACTCATAGCGGTACCACCACGTTCAGCTTTAATACCTAAAGCACTCATCGCCGTAGATAACCCTAAGATTTGATCTTCTGATACACCCACAGCGGTTAAGCTACCAGCCATGTTCTTCGCCATATCCATAATTTCAGATTCGGTTGTCGCAAAGTTATTTCCTAAAGCGACTAAGGCGGACCCTAAGTTCTCAAGGGTAGTTGTCCCAGTTCCTGTAATGTTAGTGAAACGTGCAAAAGAATCAGCCGCTTGTTGGCTAGTCAGGTTAGTAGCAGTTCCGACTTTAGCCATTACTTCTGTAAAGTGAGCAATATCTTTTGTTTTAACTCCCAATTGCCCAGCAGTAGCCGCTAGTTCTTGTAACTCGCCTGTACTGACAGGCATAGTTTTAGCCATCTCTCGAATTTGAGATTCAAACAGTCGCATTTCAGAAGCACTCGCATTAGTCGTCTTCTTAACGGCAACCATCCCTCGTTCAAAGTCGATAGCTGATTTAGCGAATATTGCTCCACCAACAGTAGCTACGGCTCCAATCTGAGTAAAGCCATCCCCGATAGAAGAAATGCTATCACCTACGCCAACCAACGTATGTCCTACATTTTTAGCAGAAGTCCCAAATTTATAGAAGCCGCTATTTACGGTTAACATCCGTTCTCTCATATGTTTAAAGCTGTCTTCCAGTTCAACGTTTTTAGCGATTGCTCGTGTTAAGTTTCCTTCGAGCGTTGTAATAACATTGTCGCCTTTACCTTTAGCTTTAGCGTCTTCCAATTTGTCTTTTAATTGATCAATGTATTTTACATTACCAGCATAAAGGGCCTTCATTCCTTCGAGTGCTGTTGTAGTCGCTTTTAAGCCGAAATTGTTACTTTTAGCCACAACATTTGCGGTTTTTACAGCATTCTCATACGCTTTTAAGCTTCGCTTAGCGTTGGTTAGCCCTTTTTCTAATCTCGCTCCATCAAAGTCTAATAAGACTTTTAATTTCCCGATGACGCTTTCTCCCATCTTTTACCTCCTTTCTAAGTTCCAAACACTTGATCAATATACTGTACTTTTTCTTTCTTTTTAGCTTCACTAAAGACAAGGTTTTGTATATCGAAAAAGTCCATTTCATCAATCTGATTTGTTGTCCATTGATAAGTATTCATCAAATAACGATACAAATTATCTAAAAAAGTATTGAAATCTTCTACTTCAACTTCACTAACTTTTTTTGATTTTCTTCCTCGTTTTCTCGTTTCTTATCTAGCAACTCATAAATAATTTGGAATCCTAGCATATAAAATTCTGAAACATTCTTGAAGGTAGGAGAATTAATAAGTTCATCATAAGTAAATTGATTGCTAAAGTAACCGATCACTAAATCAGCATATTGATCAAACTCTTTTAAGTTATCTTCATTAATCTTTTCAAAGTCGACTTCTTCGTCTTCTGGTTCATCCGTAAGTTTCATTTTAGCAATATTATCCAGTTGCCTTACCATATCAACATACATCTCATTAGCTAATCGAATGACCTTCAAAGAAGTTTTATTGTGTTTAAACCGCTTTTCTTTCCCATCAATAATTAGTTTTAATTCCATGTTTTTCACCTCATAAAAAAAGGAGGAACTTTTAAAGTTCCTCCATTACATCCAATGGAACGACTAATGACTTACTGCGCTAGGAGTTGCTGACAACTCTGTAAACATGTTGTCATTCCATTTAGAAGTCATATCTTTATTATTATCATTTCCAATAATAAATGTTTCATACGCTCCATTCTTTAATAAAGGCATTGCCTTTCCTGTTACTGTTCTTGTTTGAAAATCTAATTTTTCACCTTGAGTAGAGTAAGAATCTTCCGTTGGTGCAAACCGCACTTTAAATAGTTGACGATATTCAAAAGTACCGTCTGACCGTTTAGAACGGAAAGAAACACCAAAATAAGGGGCTTTAGAATCTCCATCCACAAGAACTTGTCCTGTTTGTTCATTTACTTTGTATCCTAAGATTTTTGCTTTCATCAAAGGATCAATTTGGTTAACTTCAAAACTTAAATCATAAGCAGAAACTTCGTTGTAGTATTCGCTTAAACGGTCGTCTGCATATTGTGACGCTTCAGCCGTTTTAGGAGTTACTGACAAGTTAATAGCAAGCGCCAAGCGTTCTGCTTGTCCATATTTTACTTCTGTTTCTGTATCTGTTTTTAATTCTTGAATAAATAAATCACGTACACCGATTGTAGCTGATCCCATATAATCATATCTCCTTTACTTCTCTTGTTTTTTCATCAAAATACCGCCCTTTAGGCAAAGTCTGCTGAACGGGCGGTATTTTTGGTAAGAATTTTGCATAATATGAAATTGTATCTTTATTATAAAAAGTTTCCCATTGTGTAATAAATTTAGTAATTCCTGTGTAAGTATCTACGGCCGAAAAGCTGACTACCATTTTAAAATTTATGTTACGCATAAGTTGTTTTAACGTATCAAAGATTTTATAAAAGTCAGCCGATTCTTCCGTGAAGTAAGTAATAGCAATAACACTTCGTTCTGTTAAAATATCGTCATCAGCATGTAAGCTGTCCTCCCCTTCCACTTGGTGTAACTCAAGCTGAGGATAAATCCCACGAACTGTTTTATTAATCCCTATAATAGGTCGAGGATTTTTCGCTAATTGGTTACAAATAGTTGAATTACTCTTTAGCGTTTTATAAACCAACTGAACAATATCTATACTCACTCACTTCCCTTCACTGAAATAAACTTGCCATTGTTTCTCTAATAACATTCTCAACTTCGCTTGCTGCGCTCTTCCATGCTTTTTCAACATGCTTTCTAGGACGAATCCCTTTAGGATTTCCTTTATCATAAGTTCCTTCATGAAGAAACCACATATAATAATAAGAATCATCATTATATCCTACATCAATAGACTTGTAGTCATAAGCATTTGTTTTTACATTAGAAGAAGTCACGTTATTTCTAGCATGTCCATGAGGGTATTTCCTTTTAGGACGTTCTGGCCCCCATGGAGTGTGGCGTTTAATAGACTCTTTTGCGACATCTGCCCCGTTCTTCAAGGCTAAATTAGCTCGACTATTAATTTTTCTGTCCCATAATTCCAGCCGATCAATCGCTTCCGAAACACCTTCAATACGGATATAATCCCCCATAACTATGCACCAGCGTCTTCAATATCTTCTGCAATAATGCGAATTCTATCATGTTTTCCAGAAGTATCCCCCGCAATTGAAATGCTATACATCTTTCCTTCATAAACTAGACGGTTTCTGGTCGTAATGTCATCTCTATAATGTGTTTCAAAGACCAAACGGTTACGCAAGGTGTCCCCAGCTAATTGTTTGTATTCCAGAAACTCACGGAAAATAGAAGTAACACTACACCATATGGAGAAGCAATATCTCCATTTAGGTTTGATCTCATCGTCTTCTTCAACGTCAATTTGCTCATAAATATCTACTTTATGCCGCATATCACTTGTTTTAGAATTTTTCACGATGGATCACCTTTTTCTAATTCACAGAAAAATTGTAAGGAACTAATCTGCGCCCGTATCGCAATTGGCAAATTATAGACATTTTTCATATCAAAGTTCATAGAATCTCTGTTTTCTAACCAGTGAGCTACGATCATTTCAACAACCACCTTACACAAAGGGTTGTCAGGAATAAAGGCTCCTGCATTATAAAGAAGCGCTTGGGCCCCTAGCACCAAACGCTCTATAAAAGGTAATTCTTGTTCTCCATAACGTTGCGACTCTGCTATTTCCTTAGCATTGATAATAGGCGTTAGATAGTTCATAATTAGCCTTCTGATTTAGGTACTTTAGGAGCTTTTGAAGTGTCTACTTCACAAGCCACTACTGCTTCTTTATCAGTTAAAATACATGTAAACCGATCAATGACACGGATGTCATAGCTGTTACGTAAGAACGCACTTCCACCAACAGTTGTAGGTGTGATTTCATAAACCCCACGATCAAAGAATTTAATAGCTTCTTCAAATTGACCAATATAAACAGGAGCTTTCTTCCCATCACTAGGCAAAGTATTTTCAGCTAATACAACAACTTCATGTCCATCAATAGCCTTCTTGTCAGGATCTGTTACGATTGGTTGCATCATGTAGTTCCCTTGAGCGTCTTTAATTTTGCGTAAGAAGTTATAACCCAATTGGTTAGTAATAATCTTAGCCCCATTGCTGATAGCAGGATCTAAAGAAATGTCAAGAACATCTTTAATAGAGTCAAAGCTATCAATAGTGGTTTTAGAAGTGTAATTAGCTTTAATAACATCTAAGATCTTCTTGTTACGTGTAATCACAGTCTTACGTGCAATGTATTGCGCAATATATTCTAATAAGTTTTGGTCAGTATCTTCAAGTAAGTTACGTGGAATAGGTAAGATCCCAGCATAGTCTTCAATCTTATATTCTTTGGCTTCAAATTGAGGCGTAGCAACTTCATTAATTTTAGACCATTCGGAAGTGCTCAACCATGGTTCAATTGTCCCTAATTTTTCATAGACATAAGACCCAGACAAAACATTGGTACGAACGTAACCCACTAATTGAGTTAAATCAAATTCATATTGACGTTTATAAGTTTCAATCTTAGTTGAAAGCGCCTTAGGAATAATCAATCCGCCATTTTCAGAAGCAGAAGAAGAAAGATAAGGAGTAGAGGTAGGTACATCACGCATTTCTTTCATTCGTTCAAACACTTCATGATCACGGTGGCTCAATTGTTTTGAGCGGAAAGCACGTAAGAAGACCCCTTCATATTCTTTTTCTAATTCTTCTTCATTCAAGTCACGAACTTCTACTTCATGAGAAACTTTCCGAGTTTTTTCCTTAAATTTAGGTAAATCTAATTGACGAGTTTCTTCTTCTAATTCGATTTTACCTTTCAATTCTACGAGTTCATCTTTCATTTGGCGTAATTCTTCAAGTGAAGTCGATGAGTCCTTTTTCTTTTCATCGAAATCAGATTTTTTAGTAGCAAACATTTTTCTTAATTCGACAATATCCATTTGTTCAACTCTCCTTTATATTTCTAATTCCATTTCCATAATAGCAATATCACGTTTTCGCTTTACATCATCTAGTGACCGTTCAGATAAAACCGCCTCTGTGTCTTCATAAGCTGGAGAAGTGACGACACTTACATCATATAATTTATTAATGGATTGAATGGTTCGATACCATTTGCCGTCCTTTTCTTCCCAATAATCCCCATCTTCGGAAACAGTAAAAGCAAAACTACACTTATCAATCAAACCCATTCTCATATTTTCAAGCAAATCATTGACATAACTTGTACGAACAGGCGTTAGTGTAAACTTTAACCCAATTTCATCAACCTCTAAATCTAAATTATGTCCTGTCCTCCCCAACACATAGTTTTGATCATGATTGATTAAAGCAACTACATTTGACATATCAGTATTTTCCAAAGCTTTAGGGTCAATAGTTTCTATATATCCTAAGTCTTCGCTCTTGCGGTTAAACTTCAAGGCATACCCCACAATTTTAATCGTGTTGTTCTCCTTGTTCTCCCTCAGTTCCAGTTTCGTCTTCAACGTCCTTGTGTTCTTCATCACCACCATCATCACCCCCTTTCTCATCCGCTCCATTTAGTTTCTTGCCAAAGTGGTTATCTTGAAACAACATAACGTTCTTTAAAGGTGCTAAATTCAGGGATACTAAAGGTTCATCTGCATAGTCATAAGAATACTTACTTTGCTCATTCAACGCTCTAATTTCATTGATCGTTGCAAACCCATTAGCTAAATTAATTGCATTAACTTCTGCGCGTGCTTTGCTGTCCCCACGCAATTCTGAATCCATATTAAACTTGACGTAATTCCCTTCTAAGCGTTCTTTTTCAGTAAAGAGTTTATAAGTAGTTTCTTCTTCAATCTGAGTGACTAAAGGTTGCAATGTATTTTTTACATAATCTAAAGATTGATGTTCAATATTGGTGTAGGTTGCTCGCTCTAAGTCATTAATCTTATGAAGTGGTACCTTAAAGATTCCAGCAATCTGTTGATTATTAAATTTCTGAGCTTCTAACCACTGCATATCACTTTGGGAAAAGCCTAACTGCTGATAATCCATACCATTATCAATAATGGCTATTGATTTTCTCTTGTTGATAGCGTCCCATGATTCACGCACCTTTTCTTTAGCTTCTTTCTTCAAGATAGAAGGAACTTTAATTACTCCAGAAGGAAAACCACCATCTTCAAGAACATCTTGATTAAATTTAGAAGCAATATCATTTGATTCCATCTGAACTCTCATTGCTTCAATAGGAGACATTCCATAGATCCCATCACGGCTCATTCCTTTAAAATGAAGCACTTGATCGTCGTACAGAACCTTCCCTTTGTTCTCAAAAGTTGTGTAGTAAAAAAGCTTCCCTTTCTCTACCACAGGTAAAGTTTGAGAAGCCGTTAATGGTAACAACTGTTTTATGGAACCATCTAAATTCCTTTCAATATACGCATAAAAATTCCCGTTTATACAAATATCTGTAATTGCTAGCTTCAAGAAAGTAAATGGTGACATGAACACGTTTGGACGGACGCGCAATACACGATGCACGTCTGAATTTTCGATAACTTGTATCTCGTTATTCGTTTTCTTGTAAGCTTTAAAAGGTAACTTTGCTATATCATCACTCAGTACATTTATACAGGAATATACTGTGTTGAACAGCAAAGCGTTTGTTTGATTAGCGGAAAGAGTCTCTCTTTTATCTCGCTTACCTACTAAGAACGCAAACGGCTCCCATTGCTTATTTAATTCTATTTCTTTATCCTTATTAAAAAATTTCTCAAGCATTTATTCACCCCCTTCTTAAAAACTCCAGTCTTCTTCCATAATAATTTCGTTTAAATCGTTCACTTGTGGATCATACATTGCTCTCGCAAAAGCATTCATAATAGCATCCACAGGATCTATTCGATCTTTAGATCGTGACTTGTTGATTTTAATGTTTTCGTTTGTGTCTTCTTGCAATACAGCATTATTTATCGCCCAAGATAATAACTGATCGTCTGTATGCTTCATTTTCCCGTTATAAACATATTCCCTAAACTTCTTAGTAGGTTCGCTCAACTGTGCGATACTTTGAGGGATTTCTACTACTTCTAAGCCCTCGTTTTGAAATTCAGTTGCTACATAAGTTGCATTATATCGGTCAAACCCAACCTGCTTACACCCATATTTGTTTGCCATTGCTAGCAAGTCATTTTTTATGTAGTTATAGTCAACTACTTCTCCGGGCGTCAAGACAAGCTCCCCTCGTTCTTCAAAGACATCAAAAGGTACTTTATCTTTCGCTAAGCGCTCATGAAATCGTTCTTCCGGCATATAGGCTCGTTGTCCACATAAGAATTCCCCATTCTTTACAGCAACCCAACCTAAAGCGGTTAAGTCCGTTGTGATTGATAAGTCGACACCATAGTAGAAATTAGCGCCTTGCATAAATTCTTCTTTTTCATCTTCTAAAATAGTTGTAGCGTTCCACTTTTTAAGAGGAATATATCCGTTTTCTTTATGATCTACCCAAATATTTAGATTTTTAGTTAAGAAAGACCGCATGTTTGTTTGAACATCTAGGGCAATTTTTAACCCGCGTTCCATTGCTTCCACCCCTTTTTGGTGGCTCATAACAATAGGATTTGCTTTCTTCCAAGTATCATGGCTCTTAATGTCATCCCCTTCATCAGGTTCATAAATTGCCACGAATAGTTCTTCATTTTGAACTGACTCTAATTCAGGATCTAAGACATTTTTACAATACTTATACATTTCATAGCAAGGCACCGAAAGGTCAAGACCTGCCGTGGTAATGAATACCACCAAAGGTTGTGCTCTTCCTACTTGTCCTGTCCGTTGAGATTCAACAATCTCATTAGTTTGATGAGAAGTCCCATATTCATCAATGATAGATAAACTAGGATTTGTCCCATCACCACTCTTTCTTGCTTCTTTTGATAAAGCAACAATGGTCGAGTTATTCTTTTTTACTGTTATCTTATGATAAGTATCTTTAAATTTATCTTTCAGCATAGCTACTTTGCTAATCTGAGCTAACACTTCGTTATAGCAGAGATTAGATTGTTCTTTCGTCCATCCAGCGATATACACTTCTTCTGTTTCGTTAGACAAAAACGCTACATAGCTTGCTAAGAAAGCTAATTCTTGTGTTTTCCCATTCTTGCGCCCTTTTTGGATATAAATTTCTTTATACCGTCTGAGATTTGTATCTACACGTTTAAAGCCTAAAATATTAGTCATTTCCCACAGTTGAGAATCGTGTAAGTTTACATACTGACCAGCAAGTACGCCTTTTGTATGCTTAAACATATGCGCCCAATTATAAAAAACAAACACTTCATTCCAATCAATGTAGTATTCAGGGTTTTCAAGGTCTTTCAAGAAACGTTTCATTGCTCTTTTCATTGTTTCTCCAGCAACAATCCGCCCATCAAGTGTTCCATGAACATACTCCATGACTCTTTTCTTGAGCTTATTCACTTCTTCTTGAAAGTTATTCATTTCATCACCCCAGCTTGTCTAAGAATAACCGCTCAGCCGTTGTCTTTTCTTTGGCTTCCTCTTTCTTATTTTTATCTTTGCGGATTTTAGAACGACTAACTAACGTTAGCCCTAGTTCTTTTTCCAATGTAATTAATTGTGTGGAACAACTTGTCCGCAACTTATAAATCTTTTCATACTGAGCGTCCAGCATGTCTAGTTTCTTTAATGTCTTCGTTAGCTTCCAATACTCATCGTTCAGCATGACGTATCGACTTAAAGCGTTGCTATCAACATTTGCTAAAATCCCGTCTTCTTTGAATTGTTCAACGTACCAGTTGAATTGTTCTTTTTGCTTTTTAGTTAAATGTTTAGACGGTTGAATATTATCGCCACTCATTATAACTTCTGTCATTTGTTTTTCTTTGATCTCAGCCTTTGTCCAATTTTTCTTTCCGTACTTCAAGGCTAAATGAGAAGGTAAATTTGTTCTTGCCACTAGGCTCCACCTCCCGTCTTTTCGATATGCACAAAAAAGCGAGGTTTTTAATTTCCTCGCTTTGAATCTATAATAAACATAAATCACTTTCCTTAGATAATCAATTGATTTTATGTGACTTTATGTGACTTCGTGTGACACTATGTGAAACTATGTGACCTTTTATAAAAAAAATCTTTCTTAAATGGTTTATTTTTTGAAAATGCTGTTAAATCAAGCTTTCACGCTCTTTTTTATAACTTATAAGTTATAATCCCGAAAGGCTAAAAAAGGGAAGTTTGTGTACGCAAATCTTCGGTGCGGTCTTGGGGGTAGGGAAATTCCGTGATTTCACAAGGGGTATCCCCCCCTCAGTTATAACTTATAGGTGTTTTAAAAGCCTTCCTTGCCCCCCTGGACCCGTGGTGGGGCTAAAAGTCGAGCAGGCTTTTGGCTGAGCGGTGCTGGGGTAGACGCTGGGTGCTTGCTCTCCGCTCTCCCCGCTCTCTCTGCTCTCTCTGCTCTCCCTCCCCTCTCTCTCGTGCGCGCTCTTGCTCGTGTGTGCTCTTGCGTATGCTTGTGCTTGCTCTCTCTGCTCTCTCATGTGTGCGCTCTTGCTCTCTCCCTCTCGGTACTCGGTGTGCGGTGCGTATGGTGAGCGGTGTAGATGCAGAGCGTACAGCATATGCAGCTAGCATACTACGCTACACGCTAGCACGATGTGCTTACGCCCCTTGCACTAGCGCCCCACGATCCTTTAAGATGATCGTATCTCTACCTATATATGCACTTTTTATGTGCATATATAGCAAGCTATAAGTGCATCTCTTCCTTTATATACGCGCATACACATGCAAGTATATAGTGAGTACATACATATACGCATACGCACACAGAAAAAAAGTAAAAAAAAAAATTAAAAAAGTACTTGACAAAGTAAAAGCGTGTCCTTATACTAAAGATAGAAAGTAAAGGAAGTGAAGAGTATGCAAGAGAAAAAAGGAAAAGGCGGGCG
>QWCD01000063.1_pt1 | contig 36055 bp, 32 predicted proteins | sample 1972461 | NCBI WGS metagenome assembly QWCD01 (sample SAMN09866717, study PRJNA288562) | Human vaginal metagenome isolate term4_vaginal, whole genome shotgun... | isolation source: vagina | host: Homo sapiens | place: USA: California | reverse complement strand
GTTGTCAGATCATTCAATGCCCTCTTTAGAGGGCTACCACTAGAGAAAGACCCTTATAGGGTCAGAGCAAACCACCCGTTCTACGGGTGGTTATGATTTTTATTTTAGATTAGTGCGCTCTGTTAAGAAAAAATAATGAGTTTTTTGCTATGTTAGTAGAGAAATGATTTGTTATTGTATCACTCTATTTTAACAGTTGCTCAATATGGGATACGGTATGCTTAGTATATGTTGTCATCATTTCAATTATAGTATTACTATGGTATTAAAACTATACATTCTATGGTAATTGTTTTAGTATAGTCATAACGTATCATTGATAGCTTGTTAAGAATAAACATAATAATGAGTATTTTTTAGGTTTTGATATGCTTTATATAGTGGGGCTTTTATGTAATCATTGCTAGAGAAGATAATAACAGTGGAAGTACTCATTTATAGTGCGGTTTCATGATAGAATGGGTCTAGGTTTAGTGCGTAATCGTTATTAATAATAGATGATTGTAATATGTTTTGAAGTATAGCGAATCATATCATCAGTACCTAATTTTATTTTGAAAAAATTATACTATGTAGCCGTAGTAGTATTATAATATATTTTATTGAGATAGATTTTTTACAGGAAGATGTGATGTTGAATCATATAATACCTAATTATAATATATTTATAATTAGGAAATGTAATATAGATTAATGAAATTTTAATTATTTTTGCTAATATATATTTACAGATTAATAAGTATATGATATCATCTATATAATCTTCTAACACTAGTATAGTGTGATGACTGTTTGCTATAACAGTTAGTTAGAGAGTTAAGTATGATGTTTTAAATATGGGAATAGTGAATTTCTATTATCTAACCTACTATACATATTTTTTAACTAGCGTACTAAAGGAATCACCTTGCCGTCAATTTTGATGCAAGGTGATTTTTATCGTTTATGATAAAAAGTATACTAGAAATAGTATATAGTTGTGTGTCATATATATTTTATAAGAAAAAGATTTTTTTAATAAAACCAATGTAATGCGATTAGATATGGTGAAATTTTGACGTAGTATAAGAAATCGTCAGATATGATTAAATATGGTATAATAATTAAATAGCATATTTATGGAGGATTATATAAATGATTTTTACAGTGAATACAGAAGTCTGTACGAAGTGTGGATTGTGTGTAGCTGAATGCCCGACAGGCTTATTGGTGTTTACTCCACAAGGTCCGATAAAGGGAAAAGGTGGGTGTATTTCCTGTGGACATTGTGTAGCTATATGTCCAACAAATGCCTTAGATTATGATAAAACACCTAGAATCAATCAGTTTACTATTGATCAGAAACAAATGATTTCTCCTGAACAGGCAGAGTTATTTTTACGTAGTCGTCGTTCCATTCGCAATTACAAGGATAAATTTGTGCCGGACGAATTGATTATTAGATTATTAAATGTAGCACGTATGGCACCTACTGCAACAAATACACAAGGTATTTCATATATTGTTATACGAAATAAAGAGGTGTTGAAAAAAATTTCGGCTGCTGTACTGGCATGGATGCATAAGATGGCTAAAACTAATGCTATGATGCGGCTCTATGTACGAGGTGTACAAGCAGAGGTGGATAAAGGAAATGATCATATTTTACGTAATGCACCGACACTAGTTGTCGCTATAGGTGATAAACGAGATAGAGAACGAACGCATGACAGTGGACATTTTGCACTAGCCTATGCAGAATTATTTGCACCGACGATTGGGATTGGTTCATGTTGGGCTGGTTTTTTTGAACATGCCTGTATCTATGAAGATGATACAGTTTTAGAATTAGTCGGGATACCGAGTGACAAGATGGTAGCAGGTGCTATTTTGTTAGGCTATCCTAAATTTCGTTATAAAAATGTAGTGGATAGAGACCCACTAAAAGTTACTTTTCAAGATTAAGTCTTAGCTCTGCATAATTGTATATCAGATAGGAGGGATATACATGTTGAATATAGATGAATTAGTTACAGCAAATCGTAAATTTTTAGAGGATTCAAAAAATGATCCTCATATGAGAGAACATTTAACGAGTCATCCTAAGAAAAAGTTGGCGATTGTCACTTGTATGGATACGCGTTTAGTGGATATGTTAGAACGTGCACTAGGATATACGCGTGGTGAAATTATTGTTATAAAAACTGCGGGAAATAGTGTAACTAATCCATTTGATAGTGTGGTGCAAAGTTTACTAGTTGCCGTATATGGCATGGAAGTAGAAGATGTTTTAGTCATTGGTCATGAAGAATGTGGCATGATTGATTTTAGCTCTCAAAGTTTTATTCAGAAAATGGTTGCTGCTGGTATCAATCGTGATGCAATTCGTATGATTGAAACAGGATTAATTGATTGGATGGATAAATTCTGTGTATCTGAACATAATGTATTATTTACGGTGGATAGACTGAAAAAGCATCCTTTATTTCCAGCGTATATACACTTTTATGGGGGCATGATGGATCCTGCTACAGGAGAATTTCGCATGTTATCTGTGGAATCACAAGAAAATCAATAGAACTATGTACTAAAAAACACGCTAATGAGTTTTGAGCATTAGCGTGTTTTTTTGTTGTAATATAGCACTAAACGATTCATTAGTAGCTACGCAGGGTAAAAGTGAATAACCTAGAAACAATGACTCTACTCTAGACAATGATGATGGTTTATTACCTTTTAGTAAATGAAATAGTATTTGGCGGTTATGTATTATTGGGAAGAGGTTTTTCTAATAATCGCTGTATTCCATTAGCAGTATGATGATTTTCTAGATAATAATCTTCATTTTGGTAGGATAAGAGTGCCATATCCATTTTAGATAGAGAAAAATCAAAAATAGCATAATTTTCTTGGATATGTGCAGGTGATGATGATTTTGGTAAGGCAATGATACCTCGTTGTAATAGCCAACGTAACGTGATTTGTGCTGGTGATTTACCGTGTTTTTCGGATAATACCTGTAGAGCAGCATTATTAAATACATTTATTTTATGGCGTGTAAAAGGCGACCAAGCTTGCATAATAATATTATAGTTTCTCATAAGCGTTAGCAAAGAATCACGCTGATTATATAAGTGACATTCTACTTGATTGACTGCCGGAGGAATATGACAATGGGCCAATAGATCTACTAATCGCTCCTCATAAAAATTAGACACACCAATGGCACGGATACAGCCTTGATCATATAGATTTTCTAAGGCACGCCAAGAACCATAATAGTCACCGATAGGTTGATGAATTAGCATCATATCGATATAATCAAAATCAAAATTATGTAAACTACGTTCTACTGCTTTCATCGTAGCATCATACCCCGCATCGGTATGCCATATTTTAGAAGTAACAAAAATATCGTGACGCGATAGGGGATTACGCTTTATAGCTCTTCCAATGGAAACTTCGTTACCATACATAGCGGCTGTATCGATTAATCGAAACCCAGACTCTAAGGCCTGGGAAATCGTTTTTTCACAATCTTCAGGGGTTCCCAGTTGATAGGCACCAAAACCAATTGTTGGAATTTGACTGCCATTATTCATAATTCTTACTTCTATCTGTTCTTCCATAGATATCATCCTTTCTTATATAGTTAGTATAGCAAAATTTTTGTAGTAGTGGCAGATATACTACAAGAGGATAATTTTATTTATTCTACATTGATAAGTTATTGCAGTGTAAGTGGCAATAGTATGGATACGAAATGGTTAGAAGTAGCACAGAAATACCTTTGATTGCTTCCTGTTATAGAAAATCATCTACCATTATGTACTATGATTTTAAAAAGTACTGTTATATAGAATATAAAAGAAATATCTACTTGACGAATTTGGCAAGTGATGAAAGTAATGCTATGGGGAATATAAAAGCAACTCTATCAGTGACAGTAAAAACGTCATGGCATAGTATGACTAGCGTGTTATGTAGTTTACATGTAGTGCGCTACGGGAATCATCATAGTATCCTAACCTATATAAGATGAGAGGCTCATTGCTATTTCTATATATAATGTAATCTAGATTATTGGTATCAATGTATTAAGCATGGTTACTACTTGTAGATATATGGAGTAGAAACAAAAGGGAACCTTTACTGAATTGACGTATTCTTTGTACAATATAGATAAGAAACTATTCTAATATAATGCTATCAATGAGATAGTCTATTGACTCTTAACTAGGATAGGTTGCTATGGTAATTATTGAAATGTAATGGGAGGTATTAGTATGGCTGATTCTGTTGTATCGTATGAAAAAATAGGTTCTGTAGCACGCATTACGATTCATAATGAAAGTGCGTTTAATGCTATTAATGAGGAAGTAGGAGCGGCCTTAGTGGATAATTTTTTACAAGCGAAAGAAGATACTACTATACGGGCTATCATCATCGCTGGAGCAGGAAAAGCCTTTTCTGCAGGTGGTGATGTAGGATACTTTTACAGGACTATCCAAAATGGACATGTAGACATTAGACCCTTATTAAAAATATTGGCTAAATTAGCGGTTCTTATGAAAACCTTACCAAAACCAATTATTGCATCTACGCAAGGCGCAGCTGCGGGTGCTGGTTTTAGTCTTGCTTTATTAAGTGATTATTGTATTAGTGCAGATAATTGTAAATTCATTCAGGCCTTTGTGAATATTGGATTAGTACCAGATACTGGATCATTATACTTGTTGACGAAAGCGATAGGAACGGCGAGAGCAACTGATTTAGTTATGTCTGGTCGCGTTGTATCCGCCACAGAAGCAGCTGCATTGGGGTTAGTAAAAAAAGTGGTACCCTTAGAAGCGTTAGAAAGTGAAACATTAGCATTTGCTAAGGAAATGGCTATGGGACCAACTGGCGCATATGGAGAAATGAAACACATGTTATATAAAGCAGAATTTTCTGATTTTTCATCATATTTAGAAATGGAAATCGAATCACAACATAGAGCTAGTCAGACAGATGATTTTAAAGAAGGCGTACAGGCGTTTATAGAAAAACGGAAAGCTCATTTTACAGGTCAGTAATAGAACGTTTGATACGTATGAATATTAGAACTATGGAGGAATATAGTAGTACGCATTAGTCATTATTAGAAAATATATTGCACATATTGATATATATAGATATAATATTCCTTGTTATTACATGTATTAGTATCGTAGCAGGTGAGGTTTTATGCGCAATTTATATTCTTTGGTAGCTCGTTGTTTATTATTAGTTATGAATATTGCACTATTTGTAGTAGGCATTATTCTTTGTGGTGCCATTATAGATACGGTGATGCACTTAGCTCTGACAGCATGGGACGGAGTTTTTAAACATACAGGATTTTCTTTGTTTATAGAAAGTTTAATTACGTTTTTCTTGTATTTCGAATTTTTGGCACTCATTATAAAATATTTTACGAATAATTACCATTTTCCACTTAATTATTTTTTATATATTGGCATTACGGCCATCGTTAGATTATTAATTGTATCTCATGAAACTGCATTAGATACATTAATTTGGTCCGCTTCTATTTTTGTATTAGTTATTAGTCTTGTATTAGTGGGAAAGTTTTTGCCTAATGAATAGGATGTAAGTTGTACAGTAGTATTTAGTTATAGTCATAAAATTAATTTCAAAATGTTGCTGCGGATACTGAAAATTACTTTCAATATTTATATAATAATGTACATAGAGTATGTAGTATATGTATTAATGAATCAGTATATATTGAAAGGAGTTATCTATGTATCATAAACTATCAGAAGCATTAGCGATTAATAAAGAGAGATATGAATGTATAGTCGGTGTAAAAGAGGCTTTTTTAGAAGGAAAAATTACCTTAGAAGAAGGAAATCGACAGTTACGTGAGCAACTCGGTACTTGTACACCAGATGAGTTTGCATATGCAGAACAAAGCTTAAAAGGTAGTTATAAGGACGAAGAAATTAAAGATAGAATGGATGATTTATTGGCGTTATTCGACGGGGTATTGGTACGGACAGATAATGTATACCCTAAATTTCATCCTTTATGGGTGTATGTAGAAGAAATTAAAGCGCTTACGTTAGTCATTCAAGAAGCAAGAGAATTATTGAATAAAGGTAAATTTATCAAGAATCCTTGGTTAGGCATTTTTGATTCCTTGAAGGAATGGAAAATTCATTTATCGCGAAAACAGAATCAATTGTATCCAGCATTGGAACGCCATGATTTCGATCGACCATCTCGCATTATGTGGAGTTTTGATAATGAAGTGCGTGATAGTATCAATCGAGCTTTTAGATTATTGCAAGAAGATAAAATAGAAGAATTTTTAAAGAGTATGCCTGATGTTCTAGACAGTATCATTGATTTAAATGATAAAGAACAAGAAGTATTATATCCGACGGCTATGAAATTGTTAAGTGAACAAGAATGGATTGCTATGAGCGGTAGTGATCATGAGATTGGTTTCGCTTTAATAGAGATACCTCCTGTATATAATATGAATGATGACGATGTAGATCAATCTGTACAAGCGGGGCCTACACAATCAGTAGGGTTTGTGAAAGAATTAACAGAATTATTAGAAAAATATCATATGGGACAAGAAAATAGTGCTGATAGAATGTTAGATGTGCGTACGGGAAAATTGACCTTAGATCAAATCAATTTAATCTTTCAACATATGCCAGTTGATCTTTCTTTTGTAGATGAACAGGATATTATGAGATTTTATACAGATACATCACATCGTATTTTCCCTCGTAGTGCTAGTGTGATTGGTCGTGAAGTTAGGAATTGTCATCCTGCTAGTAGTGTGCATGTGGTAGAAGAAATTATCAATGCCTTTAAACGAGGAGAACAAGATCATGCAGAATTTTGGATTCAAAAAGATGATACTTTTATTTATATTCTCTATACGGCCGTACGTGATGAGTTAGGGAGATTTAAAGGCATATTAGAAATGATGCAAGATTGCACGCATATTCGCTCCTTAGAAGGCTCGAGAACATTACTTACGTGGGATACAGAGACGACATTAAATGAGAAAAGAGAGAATAGAAATCATACAGATATACCAATTGCAGGAACCCGTAAGGATATGAGTGGGGTGAATTGTAGTGATTTTGTAATCACACCAAAGACAACGTTAGCGGAGGTGATTAAAGTGTGTCCTACGATTGTAGATTATTTAGTGTCTATGAATCCTAAATTTAAAAAGTTACATTCTCCTATGGTGCATATTATGGCGAAAGTGGCTACGATGCAGATGATTAGTAAAAAAGCATCTATGAAGGTAGAGGAATTGATTGCTCATATATATGAACATATGGCACAAGAACATAAAAAATGATTGTTGCATAGTCTATATAGTTAGATACCATTGTATGTATAGATTGTTAGGTATAGTTGTAATGATTTAGTAGGTCTAATATTTTTAGGAGTAAACGATATAATTTATTTTTGTGGTGACCTTATGCTATGTCACGAGTTATGATTTTGATTACTTTGTGGGCGTACGTGATATAGTTTGCTTACGATAGAAAGTTATTTGTACACTTCATAGATGAACGATAGGTATGATATATAATTTATGAGTTTAGCTGGGCACATATTATAATTTTTTATAGGTTTGTGCATAGATGTCATATTTTAATTCTATACAAAATGCATAAAACCAGTATAATATAGAATAGTATGTACTTGCTAGAAGAGTATTATATAAGTAGTCTATAGTTATAAACGGAGTTTACAATATGTCGAGTATTAGGCAATGGGATAGAAATAGTATTAAAAAAAATGAATTATTTTCTCGCTTGCGCAGTACGGTAGAAACAGCATTTTATGGAAATAATGTAAGATGTGTGTCTTCGATTGCACAGGCATATCGGTTGGCCATGGAAGAACCAGGCGTGATTGTATTAGACATGCCAGTATATCGACCAGAAGAACAAGGACTACCAAAGGAGGCAAAAGTATTAGTTACTAATGATGGAAAGACAACAGGTCGTTATGCAAAAGCACGACGTATTTTTGGTGACGTTGGGGTAGATGAAGAGTATTTTTGTAATATAGCACGAGAAGCTATTTATGATAGTCGTCATAAAGAATGGTTGCGGGCAGAAGTTTTAGTAGGGTTAGATGAACGATTTACCGTACGAGCACATTTGATGATTCCTAAGGATCATGCATCAATTTTGTACTCGTGGGTGAATAATTTCCAAATTTTTAAGGATGAATTGCGAGATTTTTATAAAAATAGTCATACCTATCCAGAAGGAGATATTTATATCTATTCTGATCCTGACTATGTGGTGGAAAATCATCCAGGGGGACTTGCTTTATTTGAACCAGCACATAATTGTGCCATGTTGTTGGGACTGCGATATTTTGGGGAACATAAAAAAGGAACATTAACATTAGCTTGGTCCATTGCTAATCGTTATGGATATGTAGCATGTCATGGAGGTATGAAACGTTATAACTTGCCTAATCGCACATTCACGCTAGGCGTATTTGGACTTTCAGGGTCAGGGAAATCGACATTGACCCATGAAAAACATGATGGGCGCTATGATATTTCTATTTTGCATGATGATGCGTATATTATTAGTACTCAGGATGGCTCATCGATTGCTATGGAACCGACCTATTTTGATAAAATGCAGGATTATCCGGTAATACATCCAGCGAATCAATTTTTATTAACCTTACAAAACTGTGGCGTTACTATTGATGAAGACGGTCGTAAAGTGGTGGTAGCAGAAGATGTGCGTAATAACAATGGTCGTGCGATTAAATCTATGTTTTGGACAGATAATCGAGTTAACTTTTTCCAAGAACCTGTGAATGCCATTGCATGGTTGATGAAAGATGAAACATTGCCACCGATTATGAAAGTAACAGACCCTTGTTTAGCGTCTACTATGGGGGCAACACTAGCGACGCGTCGTTCAACGGCTGAAAAATTAGATGCTAATGTAGATCAAAATGCATTAGTGATTGAACCGTATGCAAATCCATTCCGCACGTATCCATTGGCACGGGATTATGAAAGTTATAAGTCCTTATTCGATGAATCTCATGTAGATTGCTATATTATTAATACAGGATTTTTTGGCACTAAAAAAGTACCAAAAGACGTAACCTTATCCATTTTAGAATCTATTGTACAAGGTATATTAGAATTTCAGCCTTTTGGTGATATTGATGGCCTTTTATATGCACCTGTTGATGGTTTTGAAGTAACGTTTACGGATGAATATCGTAAAAGCTTACAACGTTCTTTTACATTTAGACAACAATATATTATTGATCAAATTGGTAAGAAGAATGAATTGCCAGAAGAAACTATTAGACGATTAACTAGTATTATTGAGGCGATGAAATAAGTAGTTGTATATGCTATAAAAATTGAAATTTAATAGGTAGTACCATAAATGAATCGGCATAGAATTATTATGCCGATTTTTTATATGTATAGAATGTAAATATATTAATAAATTATGTAATTTTCGTAGGGTGTAAATAATTTTATTATGAAAGTTTTTTATAGTATTGGGAAAAACGTTGAAATATAAAATAGTATAGATTATCATTATAAATGCTTTAAAAAAATAAAAGAATAATCAAGATTGTCTATATTAAATAGACAATACAATGGAGGACGTGTAATGAAAATAAGAAAAGAAAGAATTTCTGCTGCCATTTTGGCGTGTATTGCATTAACTACATTTAATATAGCTAATGCAGCATTCGATGAACATTTGGATAACTATCAATTAGACAGCAAAGTAGTAAAAGGCGATAGAAGTAAGGATCAGTTTGGTAATACAGTGACAGAACAGTCATATTATAGAACTGGTGGAGATGTTAAAGTTATAACACGCAAAGAGATAGAAAATCGTCATTATAGTGATTTGACAGAAGCAATTAAAAGAATTCCAGGGATTACTTTTCAAAATCCAGGATATAGAGGTGGAGAGTATGGATATCAATTCTTTAATAATGGAATCTCTATTAATGGCGACACTCGAGTAGTTGTATTAGTAGATGGTCGTCGTGTTGATAATATTACAAGTACTCGTATTTCAGGTAGAAGCGCAAAAGGCAGTAAATCTACTGGCGTTAATTTAGATCAGGTTATTAATATTAATGCAGTAGATAAAATTGAGGTTATTAAAGGCCCAGGTGCTTCTGCGTATGGGGCTGATGCTACAGGTGGAGTTATTAATATTATTACTAGAAAAGGTGATGAATCAAATCAAGGAACAATAGATATATCTACAGGTAGTTGGGAAAAACATAATTATGATTTTTCCTATTCTGGTAGTAGCGGAGCAGATAAATCACTGCATTATTTTGTAGGGCTACATCGGGTTATGTCTGGTGACACAAAATATCGAGATGGACATACAGGCGAAACTGCAACTTTAGGCGGTTCTCGTTTTGATGAAAAAAGTGGAACTATTCGTATTGATAAAGATTTTGGAGATACAAAACGTTTAACAGTTTCTATTAATCATCAACAAGGTAAAGATGGATACCCAATTTCTACACCTAATTTACAATATTGGAATCAAAAAGATTGGAATCGGATAATTTTCGCTGCAGCTGTAGGCACTTTAGATGCTCAAGGAAAACTAAAAGATAAGTCAACAACATGGGGAAATAAAGCTAATCCAGGGTATCATAATTTATTCGCTTTAGATGGGTTGGCATACAATTCATATAGTAAATATCAAAATAATGATATTGATATAAAATATACCTTTAATCATCAAGCTGATATGGAAAGTTTTATTCGATTGTATAATCAAAATCATAAATATTCTAGCACGGATAAATATTGTTGGTTTTTGCCAGGTGTTGATATTATAGAGAAATTTAAAGCTGATTTCCCGCAGGGCGTTCTGGATAAAGATATACTAGATAAATGGATTACTGAAAATTTAGCACCATTCCCAGGTGGTAGTAAATCGATATTAGAGGAATGGGTAACTAAAACAGGTGGTAAAGCAGCTGAACCAACAGAATATGTTAGTGAACGTAAACGAGGTATTCAATTACAATATGCTACTTCTGTTGGTAAACATGATATTATAAGCAATATTACTTACGATAGAGCAGGAAATTATGCTATTGATGATAGAGATACAGGACATAAAGAGTCACATGTCAAACGTAATTCTATATTGGCATATGTACAAGATAAAATTCATGTTAATGATAATTTTGATATTACGCCAGCTATTCGATTTACTAAATATAGTGATTATATAACAGATACAGGAAAATCTTTAAATGGTGATACGCAAGTTGTTAATGGAGCATTGAATATGCAGTATCGTTTTAATGATAATAGTAGTATTTATGCTGGATGGACTCAGGTGGTTCGACCATTACGTTCAGGTGATTATACATCAACATTCGGTGTATATAAAACACCTTTACAAGATGAAAAAGGTAATGTTTATGTGCTCGGTTATCAAAAAGAATTTGGTAAAAAAACAATAGTAGGCATTAATTATAGTTTGGTAGATATGACAAATGCTATTGCTACATTCCCAATTAAAGTTAATAATGGATTTTCTAATACTGCTGTAAATGCGAAAGAAAAGAAAACTGCATTTAATGTAACTGTAGATCATAAATTGGATAAATATTGGACTGCTGGAGCAGCATATAGCCATTTAAAAGATAAGTGGACTGCTAAAGAGGGATATATTGTTGATCCTAGCTGGGGATATGATAATTCAGGTGATATTAATACTGGTATTAATAAATTACGACCAGCTAATCATTATACATTAAATATAAATTATGATAACGATAAAGTTTCATCAGGATTGTTGATTAATTATTATACTGGGTCTAATATTGAAGCATTTACATCTAAAAGGTTCGTTGTTTTAGATTGGAATGTAAATTACAATGTTAGAAAAGATTTAACAACTTACTTAGCGATAACTAATTTAACTAATACAGCTTATGAAACAACAAGCCATTCTTCTTATGGTCCAGGAAGCTCAGCAATGCCAGGACGTCAGGTAATGGTTGGTGTTAAATATAAATTTTAATAATATTTTGAAAGAGCTACATTATGTAGCTCTTTCATTTAGGTGAAGATATGAAAAAAATATATTTGATGGGGTATATATTAGCTATAATAATATGCCTTTATACTGCGTATTTACATGGAAAAGAAGAATTTATACCTATGCCTAAGTATATGGAAGGCTATTTACCTAGTACTGATGTAAAAACTAGAGTAGTATATCAATTAAATAGTAATGGATCCTATCAGAATGTGGTATACGAAGGTGAAAGTAAACGTATTATAGGTGTATGGCAAAACTCTATAGAAACTTTATTGGCTTTGGGTGTGGGTGATCGAATCATTGCGGCGATTGGTGTTCCAGATAGTAAGTACATTGCTAAAGATTATCGTGAGGAATATGAGAAAATTCCTTATAAAAGTATGCAAATTCCAGATATAGAAACTACATTATTATGGGAACCTGATTTATTAGTTGGATGGTATTCTACTTTTCAGAAGAAAAATTGGAAAAGTTCAGACTTTTGGTCTCACAGGGGAATACATACATATATATCGACATCCTCCTATAAAAAATCAAAACGTACATTAGATAGTGAATATCAATATATCTTAGACTTAGGTGCTATTGTCAATAGAACATCACGGGCAGAAGAAATAGTTCAGAATATAAAAAAATATGTACAAGCAGCTAAAAATTATAGTATAACGAAACAGAGTAAAGACAGCGTTATGATATTAGAACGAGAAGGTCGTCAATTTAGGGTATATAATGAAGACACATTAGCAGGAAATATGATCAAAGAAATAGGTGGGAATTTGATTAAGGATGCTGGTGAAACTATTAATATGGAAGAACTTATTTATTTTAATCCCTCGGTTATATTCTTAATTGTTGTTGAAGAAGATTATGATAGACAAACAGAATTAGTTCAAAATCTATACAATAATCCTACTCTACAACATGTTGATGCTATAAGAAATCATCGTGTCTATAGTATCCCTTTATGTATGGTTTATAGTGCAGGTACAAGAGTTAAAGATGGATTAGATATTATGATTCAGGGATTATATCCTAATTTTACAGGAGGTACTCATGAATAATGGGACATATACATGGAGAATTATAGGAATAAGTTTAATACTTACAGTACTACTTATTATAGCTATGGGGGTAGCTTTATTTTTAGGGACTGTACATATTCCTATCGATATATTATGGCAAGTTATAGTTTCAAAGTTTGTACATGGCATTAGTATTAATGATCCGAGACAAGGAGCTTTAAATGATATTATTTGGACACTTCGGATGCCAAGAATTTTGTTAGCAGCTTTAGTAGGGGCAGGACTAGCTATTAGTGGCGTTATAATGCAAGCTATCGTAAAAAACCCATTAGCAGATCCTTATATTTTAGGAATATCATCAGGAGCATCTACAGGTGCTACGGTAGCTATTTTATTGGGGATAGGCACTCTATTAGGCGAACAATATGTGGGGATTATGGCGTTTATTGGGGCCATGATAATTTCTTTCGGGGTTCTTTTGATATCAAATTTAGGGGGACGATCTAATGCAATAAAGTTATTACTTGCAGGAATGGCACTTAGTGCTGTGTGCAGTGCATTTACGAGTATTATTGTTTATTTTGGACAAGATAAAGACGGCATTCAAAACATTACATTTTGGATGATGGGAAGTTTAGCGGGGGCAACTTGGAATTTGATTGCTATTATGACAATTGTAATTATTATTCCAATAATATTTTTTTGTTTGCAAACTAAGATTTTAAATTTAATGCTATTGGGTGATGAGGTTGCTATTACATTAGGGGTTGATTTACATCGATATAGACAATTATACCTTATAGTGAGTTCATTAATGGTAGGGTTTTCTGTATATGCAGCTGGTATTATAGGGTTTGTTGGATTATTGATACCACATATTATAAGACAATCATTAGGGACAAATCACAAAGGGCTTTTACCTATTTCTGCTTTGAGTGGAGCGTTATTGTTAGTTGTAGCTGATACATTAAGTAGAACTTTGATTTCTCATACAGATTTACCAATAGGAATTTTAACATCGGTTATTGGAGCCCCATTTTTTGTATATTTAATGGTAAAAAAGACATATGCTTTTGGAGGTAATTAATGGAGCTACAGATAGAGAGTGTTAATTATGGAATTAATGATTTTCAGATACTAAAAAATATTAATTTTATGGTTTGTAAAGACGAAATTGTAGGCGTAATTGGGCCAAATGGTAGTGGGAAAAGCACGCTATTAAAATGTATGTATAGGACATTACATCCAAATTCTGGTAAGATTATACTTAATGGTAGGTCGTTAGATGAACTTTCATTTCGTGAAAGTGCTTTACAAATGGCTGTAGTGGCACAACATAATCAGTATCAATTTGATTTTACTGTTATGGATATTGTTTTAATGGGACGAATGCCTCATAAAAAACTTTTAGAAGGTGATACCCCTAAAGATTATAAAATAGCTGAACAAGCTCTCGATAAAGTTGGGATAGCTCATATGCAACAACGCAATTTTTTGAGTCTGTCTGGAGGAGAACAACAAAGGGTTATTTTGGCACGAGCTTTGACGCAAGAAACACCATGTTTAGTATTAGATGAACCAACAAATCATTTAGATATTAAATATCAACTTGAAATGCTTGAAATAGTTAGAGATGCTAAAGTGACTGTAGTGATGGCTATTCATGATTTAAATTTAGCAGCGCAGTTTTGTCATCGGCTAGTGGCGATGCATGAAGGTAAAATTGTGGGAATTGGCACGCCGAAAGAGTTATTAACACCAGAGTTTATAGAAAGATTATATGGCGTTAAGAGTCGTATTATAGAAGGACCAATACCAAATTCCATTCATATTATTTTCACAGAAACTGTAAAATAACAAGGAGTGATTGTATGCAATTGTTTGAATTATTTATAAAAGGTGGATATGTCATGTATCCATTGCTAGTGTGTTCTTTTATTGTTATTGTGGTTTTCGTAGAACGTGTGCGTTTTTATCGATCTGTTTCCGAAAATGTGCAGGAATTACAGGAATTAGTAAATCCATTGATAGCTAAGCATGATTGGAAAGCCATTATATCTTTGAAGAATACGCGATCTGGTATGATTAGCCATATATTAGCAGAGGCAGCTCGTGGTGGCGATAATATAGAAAAACAAGAAAAATTATTAGAAGCAGCCTCGATTAGCGAATCATCCAAGTTGCGACAATATTTGAGCTATATTGAGTCGATTGTTACTATAGCTCCTTTATTAGGTTTATTAGGAACCGTTACAGGTATGATTGGATCTTTTAGTATTTTGTCTATTTCTGAAGGAGAACCATTTGCGATTACAGGGGGAGTCGGTGAAGCACTTATAGCCACAGCAACAGGATTGATAGTAGCGATTATTGCCGTTATTTTACATACATACCTAGCACATCAACAAGATGTTTTGATTAGTCAGATTGAAGATGCTAGTAGTATGTATATGGCGGAATTGGCAGGTGAAAATCATGCGTCTTAGGTCATTGAGAACTACGTCAAAACCAAAAATTATGATTATTCCAATGATTGATATTATCTTTTTCTTGTTAGTATTTTTCATGATGAGTATGTTAACTATGGTTGTGCAAAAGTCCATGCCAGTTCAATTGCCACAGGCTACAACAGCTAAAATTGATTTAGAACGCAAGGTACCAATAACCATAACTAATACAGGACAAATTTATGTGGAATCACAAGCTGTATCACTAGAAGGTATGATCCGATATTTGCAAGCAGAGAAAGTAAAAGGTGGAGATATAGTCGTTATTTTACGTGGCGATGCTAAAGTAGAATATGGATCATTTGTTACTGTTTTGGATACATTAAAACAAATGGGAATTGTAAAAATATCGATTGCTACAGACAGTAAATAAGGAGGTATTATGGATAGACGATGGCGCCTCCCTATAGTAATATCTTGTCTTATAAATATAGGATTATTAATCATATTAGGCGTGTTGGGAAAATTACAAGTGTATACAGATAATAAACTAGATGTTGTAGAAGTACGTTTAGTAGATGAAGGAAAAGGAGATAGTGGGCAGTCTAGTGGAGGACCTGCTATTACTAAGCCTCAGACAGAAAAAGTAACGATACCTCCGCCTATTTCATCTGTGGAAGAAGCTAATGCTATATTGGAACAAGTTAGTGCATATCAATCAAACCCTATACCTCAAAAGAAACCTAATGATACGATTGCTGATACTAATAGTGCCGCTAATATAGGAGGAGAGAGTATAGGATCGAGTTCTGGCGTAGGTGCTGAACAGGGAGAAGGGACAGGGTCTGGTGAAGGTAGCGGAGACAATATTGGCAATGGCACTATGGGAAATGATGATGGCGTTATAGTAGATAAAGGAAGCCTAACCTTGGTGAATGATGTTGAAGCATCATATCCACCTAAAATGTTACGACAAGGAAAGACGGGAAGCGTTACAGTACAACTTTTAGTGGAAAAAGATGGAACTGTTAGTTCGGTAGATGTTATTGATAGTACAGGAGGCTCTGAATTTGAGGAAGCAGTTAGGAAGGTAGCGTACCAATGGACTTTTGTACCAGCTACACAAAATGGCAAGCCTGTACGTGCTTATGCGAGAAGAACGTACACGTTCTCACTATAATTTAATAGAATATATAGTGTTATATTAGTAAGTCGAATATATACTATGTCTGTTTTGAAATCCTTTTATTAGGTGAAGCTTAAAAAGGAGTATAAGATAGAATCAAGGTTATACTGGTTAATTGCCACTATGAACGATAAAGAACCTTACAGAAAAATATTTTTGTAGGGTTCTTTTTCTTAGAAATAGTGCATATACGATAGTGATACATACAAGCAAGTTAATAACAATAATTTTATTAGTAAAATGATAGGACACATTGAAAGTAGTATGGAAACATGATACGATAGTTGAAAGATGAAGTGATAGAAAATTTTGTTATAGAGTACATATAATTAGATCTATCAAGTATATATACGCCCTTACTCCAGAATTAAAACAATACTAAGAAAAGCGGTGATAAGTATCTAGTGAAGAAATGTTTTGTTTATTAGAAATGTATTCGTTTTAAAGGAGAAATATGTATGTCAAAAAAATTATTAAGTAGTGCTATTTTATGTACACTTATGACAGGTACGAGTGTAGCTTTTGTAGGAGTACATGCTAGTACACCTTCTACGTATGAGTTGCCACCAGTGGTTGTAACAGCAACTAGAATGGAAGAATCAGTAGAAAAAGTACCGGCTTCTGTAAGTGTTGTTACAGCAAAAGAGATAGCAGATCATAATTACTCATCGACTGCACAAGCTGTTGGACAATTGCCCGGGATTTATTTGAATCCAAAGAATGATGGCGATATTTCTATGCGTGGATTTAATTCGACAGATATTCTTGTCATGGTTGATGGACAACCCGTTAATAGTGGATGGGATGGTACAGTTGACTGGAGCTTAATACCTATACAAAATATTGAAAAAATTGAAGTAGTGCGTGGAGCAGCTTCTTCTTTATATGGTGGACGTGCTGTTGGAGGCGTTATACAAATTACCACTAAAAAGAATAGAGAAGAAGGTCTTCATGGAGATATTATTCTTTCTACAGGTAGCAATCATACAACTACGCAAGGATATAATGCATCCATAAAAAAAGATAAATTAGATATTAGTGCAGGGTATGAAAAAAGAAAAACGGATGGTTGGCCTGGCTTTTTCATTGAAAAGAAAGCTGTTAGTGGTGCAAAAATTGCAGATCCTGTAGTTAATGTAGCGTTAGATACCTCTGCTAGAGATAGATATATTGTCGGTGGTAGAGGCGATAAGGCACTTAGTACTGAAAGTTATCATGTGAAAACAACATATCATTTTGATAAAGATCAGTCGTTAACATATTCATATTCTCATAGCAATCACCGTTATTCCTATACTAATCCATTTAGTTTTATTAAGGATGCAGATGGAAATGAGTTGTTTTATGGAAAAGTTGTTTTGCCAACAGGAAAGCAATTTGATATAGAACCAGGTGACTTTTTGGGATATGTAGGACAGAGAGAATGGGCAATACATAATCTTAATTATAATAATGTTAAAAATAAACTTTATGCTCATATTGGGATGACAGATATTAAGAAAGCTGGATTTTCTTCAACAAATGGACCAGAACAAAGTGTTACTCCTAGTGAGTTAGAGGCGTGGAATGGAAAAGGGAAATTTTCTTTCTATCCAAGTAAAACTAAGGATGTTGATGTGCATAAGACTTGGAATATAAATAAACACACCTTATTAGCGGGTATAGGTTATCGAAGTGAGTCTTTTGATCAAACTAGATATAAATTAGATACATGGAGAAATTTAGAAAGTAATAAGACAGCTTATGAACTTCATGGCGGTAAAGATGAAGCATGGTCTGCTTATGTACAAGATAAATGGCAAGCTAGTGAACGATTAGCTACATATATGGGCATTCGCTTTGATAGATATAAAAAGTATGGTGGATACGGAACCTATTTAGATACGAATGTGGCACGCACTTATGCAGAAGGCGTTTATACGGAATGGAGTCCAAAATTATCGTTTGAATATGCATTGCCGAACGATGTAACTTTATTTGCAAGTTATGGGCATTCATTTACGCCACCTATCTTGTATAAGGTTTATAGAGATGAAGGGGCAAAAATTAAGAATAATAATGGAAAACTTACAGTTGATAAAAAAGGGTCCTTATCTAATCCTGATTTACAACCAGAAACTGCAAATACTTTTGAAATTGGTATGAAGAAAAAATGGGGTAATAAAATTTTTGCCAGTGCTACTTTTTACAAAACTGTAACAAAGAATGCTATTGAGTTCTATAGCACTAATAAAGAGACGTCTATGAATGGAATTCTATATAAAAAAGGATTTTCTCAGTATAGAAATTTTGGGGAGGCCAAAAAAACAGGTATAGAATTGGAAGGCACTCATAAATTTAATAATATGTGGAGTTCTTATGTGAATTATGCATGGGAATCTGAGTCGATTGATGGAGAACATAATTATAGTGTGCCAAAACACTTACTTCATTTTGGGGTTGCTTATACTAACAATAGATGGAATATTTTAGCAGACGCACAATATGTTAGTGAAAGACAAAAATCAGATGTTAAAGGTGGAACATATTATTCAGATGATGCTTTCTTTATTACAAATTTAGCCGTTAATTATGATGTCACAGAAGATGCTAAATTACAATTGACTGTATATAATTTGTTTGATAGGAATTTCTATGCTAGTGAAGCAGCTAGTGGACGGACGTACACTATGGGATTGCATTATTTCTTCTAAGATAGGAGTATCGTATGTATTATAAAGTGTTATTGTTAGTTATGGTATCTTTACTCGGTACGTGTAGTGCGACGATGGCACGGATGCCAGAACCAGCTACGATGCCATATTATTTGCGGGGAGCAGAACCGCATAAGCCGCAGGTGGCACAGTATTATTTAGACGAACTGGTACAGGAAGGTAATATGACATTGCAAGAAGCGGAACGGACAAAGGCATATTTGACGTTTCGTAATGCCCGTCGCATGCAAGATCTTAAAGAGGTAGAAGGCATGTCTAAGGAAGAACGTCGGGCTGTGATGGCACATAAGAGAGCACTTAGAGGAAACCCTTTAGTAGAATATGCAAATTACTGTGGTATTACATTAGAACGAGCAGAAGAATTAATGAATTTGATGCATGGTTCCGATAAAGGATCTACCTATTATGCAAAGGTAACTAAATAGAACTTATAGAAAAGAGCCCGTCAAGTGTAGTGACTTGGCGAAGCTCTTTTTTAGTATGTATTATTAGCTTGTTATATCTATGGCACCATTTTAGCAATGTGTGTATAAGCTATAATTCCTATTTGTCAGTGTTTATTCGATAGATTATTGTATATAGTAGCGAATGCTAGTAGACTAATTGCGTATATACTGGATAAGGTTTTAGATGTTCGCGACCATGGCAGTCACTGAGTTCAATGGTAAAGGCTAGTTCATATATATGAGCATTTAGTTGCTCTACAAGAGAAGTCATTGCATTAGCTGTACCACCAGTAGCTAATAAATCATCTATAATTAGCACATTGGCATTAGGAGGGAATGCATCTTTATGAATTTCAATGGTATTGTGACCATATTCTAATTCGTAAGAGGCTTGTATTACTTCACCAGGTAATTTACCTGGCTTTCTAGCTGGAACAAATCCTGCATCTAAGGCATAGGCTAAAGGGGCCCCGACTATAAAACCACGAGCTTCAGCACCGAGTACATAATCAATATTAGCATGTTGATAGCGCTGCAGAAGATCATCAATTATTATATGAAAGCCACGAGCATCCTTTAAGACGGTGGTAATATCACGGAATAGAATGTTGGGACTGGGAAAATTAGGAATCGTTCGTATTAATGATTCTATATACTGTATATCTTTTGTATTCATCTGTATAACTCCTTCATACTATATTTGAATAGGCTAGGATTTTTTTAGTTTTAATCGCTTTTTGCGCCAAGAACTTGTATCTGGGTAGGATCCGTTGAGTAAAAATGCACTTAACCAATAGTTAAGTGAAATGATGTTGTGTATTTCTGTTTCACACACGATGGGGCTTCCCTGATTAGGCATAAATAGTTGGACTCTATACGAGGTTGCATGATGTTTGCTTCGGTACATACAAAAAGCTCCCGTTTTAAAGCTTTCCAAATGCAAAGCTACTTTACTACATCCACCGTCTTGTAATGTGAGTAAGGCTGCTGTAATTTCTTCTTGATCGTTGGGTAAATCTGTTAAAATGAATGTTTGTTGGTCGACCTCTAATATAATAGAGTCGACAGGGATAGGGAGAGTTCGGTAGTGTGTATGCCAATCGTGCATGGATGGTAAGGCCCCTGTACTATATAGGTTCGATATAATCGACATGGCTTCTGATCTAGGTACTACAGTCGATACATTTTGGTCAACTAAGAATTGCTGACCATCGTTGATAGGAACCATAGGAATATAAGTGTTTTCTTTTTTGGATGGCTCTTTTTGTAATAGCAAACCATCTTCGCGACTAATTTTTTGAGAGCCATAAAAGGTTATTTCTATGTGCTGTGCATCAATTTCCTTAGCGGATACAGAAGCAATAGCAACAAACATGTGCGGTACGGATTCTACCGTGTTGTACGTAAGATGTAACTCATGATGCGTGGATAATTCTTGTACTAGCATATCCCAAGAATGTAATGATGTGCGATGTGCTGGGGTTGATGCGTGTTTACTTATGTATAGTGTATAGTGCTGCCGAGGATAGATATTATCAAATTGATAACAAGTAGTACGGGAACTTTCATCATGACGTGTCCATATGCCGTTAGCGTAGGAAAAACTCTTTAATCGTTCTTCTCCTTCTCGGCAATTAGCTTGTTGATAGGCTAATACAGCTTTTTCAAAGTCTGGTGTTTTCGTGAAATACCCATGTTCATGAGCGTAACCGAGTGCACAAAATAAAATTTCCTGCATGAGCGGAACGTATTGAAAGTTGTTTTCTTTGGCACGACGTTTAAATTCTTGTAGTCCTTTTTGTAGATAGTATAGAGCTGCCGCACGATCTTGGGTTACGCCCAAACCATGCAGATACATGTAACTTAAAAAAGGATAGAGATAACTTTCATGACTAGAACCGAGGGCTCGCAATGCCCAATAAGCTGAGCGACCGTAATCGGCGGTAATGCCATGAAGTCCAAAGAAATAGGCATACACACATTGAATCATGCAATAGGGGTTTCCTAGAGAAGCGGCTTCTTCATAGTAGGTAACTGCTTTAGGTCCATTGAGAGGAATGCCTTTATCCTTGAAATACATATCACCCGCTTCTTCTAATCCGTCTATGTCATGATACTGTGCAGCTTGTTCGTACCAGTAGAGTGCTTTTTCTATGTCATTATCATCTTTTTGCGCATAAATACCACACCAGTACATGGCATTAGGATTACCACAAGAGGCGGCACGAGTCATAACAGATCTAGCTAAATCATATTTCTTTTGGCGTAAGTAGAGATTTCTTAAGTTATCAGGAAACATAGAAAACCCATTCGTTAATGACAAATCTAACCAATAGGCGGCTTCTATAGTTGCTAGTTTTTGGTAGTATGTTCTAGTGGATATGAATAGTTTTTTTAATTTGCTCATCCAATTAGCGTGAGCATGCAAACGGTTAATCGCACTAGGTCCAATTGTGGTATAGTCCCCCCAATAGTAGACATTACCGATTACATATTGACAATAGGCATCACCTTGTATTGCGGCGGATAATACGCGATTAAAGGCCTCTTCTTTGGTAATAGGTAGTTGCCGATTGAGAGAGGGTAAAATGGCTCCAGCAGTGCGTAAACCCTGTAGTAATCCAATGGCACTTGATTGTTTAATGCTTTGTTGTAAATAATGTGCTGTTAGTGCATCATTTTCTTTTATAGAGGCACCAGGCCAAAAAAACTCAGATCCTGCATAGGTGCGACTGAGTAAGGCGGCTGCATCACCATTTCCTTGATCAGCATATATTTGTAATTTTGATTGTCCTTCCTGAATGATTAGTGGCTCCCAGGAATAGAATACCTTTTCATAGGCAATTTGGACTTCATCAGTAAAATAAATTCCCATGATTGCTCCCATTAGAATGATAATTTATATATGATTTTCTATGTACTAGATTAGTATACGAATTATAGTGTCGATTACTATTATACTGCATGAAGATGAATAAGTAGCTAATAGGGGCGCACAGTTCCTTTTTATATATGCTGTGGCGAATTAGCTACTTGTTTATTACATATTCAGCTTGTATGATATATGTGAGTCTACTATAGATGATGCATGTACATAACTAGCACCAACTTAGAAATTGACTAGTATCCACTGTCATGTGCGCTGATAATTTGATAAAGTCTTCATCAAATTGTTCACGGGCTATTTTTTTTAAAATCCCATAGTTGCCATGTATGATATCTGATGTGCCATATAGACAGTCTACTAGAGGCGTCATTTTTTCGATGATATATGGTAAATGACCTAATCCAGTGTCGACAAAATAAAAATGATTAAATCCATCATATAGATTACGTATGTAATTTTCAGCATACTCTTTCCCTTTAGTGTTGGTCAAATTACTTAGAGAGTGAGGGGAATTTGTATTAAAATCGACCCAACCTTTAGTAAAAATAACACCATCAATAGGACGTTGTAGAGTTGTTAGCGAATCTTCATTGGATAATAGAATATCAATACAATCACGTGTGCGTGGGATGATTAACTCACTAGAATTAGACATAAGTCCTGCCGTACCGCCACCACAGGAGGATACACAGATGATGATACGATCGTATTCATTAGATAATCGATGAACGCATTGTTGTAAATGACGTTGTAATGCATCGGGCGTCTCATGTAAATGTTGTGGTATATATTGAATCGGAATAGTAGTATGCTGTGACGTAAGGGCCGCAGTTAATTCATAACGAAGTGTAGGGCAAGCGAGAATAATTGATTTCATCATGGTATAGTACGATAGTTATATGACTATCGGAACTCCTTTCTAATCGTAGATACTTATCATAGTAGTTATATATATTTATTGATGAATAGCTTTTTATATACTTATAAATATACTTTCAGTATAAGGGATTATGTAGAGAGAAACAAGTGATGACTGATTAGAAATGAAAATTGAAAAATCTTGTGATTTTATGTATAATGAATAAGAAATACTGTAGGATTTTATATAGTGAAATATATAATTATAGGTAGATTTAGTAATGTAGCGAGGATACAATTAAAGAATATGAAAAAATATATTATAGCATTTGTAGTGGCTGCTTTTTGGAGTGCCATAGTAGGGGCAACACCACAAGCTCAATTTGATAAAGATGAATTTCAATGGGCTACACGTATGGTTGATATGAACATAGATGCATCTCAGCCTACATCTACAAATATGTCACATCGTCCGTACTAGTTGTATGGCCATGATTTTAGAAAACAATGATTGGCAGGTAGTATTATAGTTAATAGTAAGTAGTATAGTAGTCAATAGAAATATATGATTCCTATACGATAGCACATTGCGGTTGTCATTGTCTGCAATGTGCATTATTTGCATATAGGCAAGGAGGATTTACTATGTCCTTATTGTTCAGAGGGCTATTTAGGCACCAAGATTTAGGACTTTTTATATATCGTATTGTGATAGGCTTAGCAATTTTTATGCATGGCCTTGCTAAGTTACAGTCCAGCAATGATGTGATTGTTTCTGTAGGTAGTGCTGTTAGTTTATTAGGTATTCATAGTTGGTATTATGAGTTTGGTATAGTAGCGGCTCTATGTGAAATAATAGGCGGTATTTTAGTCGGGATTGGCTTGTTTTCTAGGCTTGGGTCGTTGATGGTGTGTATTGTATTAGCTATGGCTATATGGGTGCAATATGATACAGGTTTTCTTCACTGGATATATCCTGTTGAAGTTGGTGTTGGATTTTTAATGATTTTTATTGGAGGCCCTGGCCGCTATAGCATTGATTATATGATTACGGGAAGACGATAATCATAGAAGTGGAGCATAGTCGATGAAATGGTTAACACCTTATAAAGGAATTATTATAGCCGTTGTATTAGCCGGTATTATGGGAATTATTGCCATACGATTTAATGATGTATTGGCGATTATTTCCGCCTTAATTGAAGCACTTGTACCATTTATAATTGGCGCTATTTTGGCATTTGTTTTAGATATTTTAGTACAACAATTTGAACGATTATGGAGACGAATATTCCCTAGTAAAGGATACACTAATTTGGAAAGATTAGTGTCTATTATTCTGTCGTTAGTTACCATCATAGTAGTTATTTCTTTTATTGGACGGATGGCGATTCCACAATTAATACATTCATTAGGGATTATTGTTAATTCACTACCAGTTTTGTATACAGACACTATGCGATGGGTAACGACGCATATTAGTGTGATTCAAGTAGGAAATAATATTACTGTAGCAGATTCAATTTCTACAGAAAGTATGATAGAACAAGTTCGTACATGGGGAACACAAGGCGGTAGGTATATTGTATCTACTATGGGGTCAGCAGTAACATGGTTTATTAATTTCGTCATTGGTCTCATTTTTGCTATTTATATCTTGCTAGATAAAGAGCGACTTACCTATCAATTTAGCAAGTTGTTTAGAGCATATTTGCCAGATACGATGGTTGGAAAGATGAGTCACATTGTATCCGTTGGATCAGATACATTTAGTAAGTTTTTTGTTGGTCAGTTTCTAGATGCTGTTATATTAGGTACATTAGTAGGTGTGGCACTGGCTATTTTTCAAGTATCCTATGCATCTACCATCGGTTGTGTAATTGGCTTAACGGCACTTGTACCCATGGTAGGCGCTTATGTAGGTGGTATTATGGGCCTCTTGATGGTATTGACAGTCAGTCCCATGGAAGCGTTGGTATATTTAATTATATTAGTGGTAATGCAACAAGTAGAAGGTAATTTCATTTATCCTCGCATCGTAGGAGGATCGGTAGGCTTACCAGGATTATGGGTGTTTGCTTCCGTCACTATTGGTGGTGCGTTGTTTGGTATAGTGGGAATGTTATTGAGTGTACCGTTAACAGCCACGATTTATAAGCTGTTACGAGAAGATGTAAATCGCCGACTACATACGAATATTGAATAAAATGGTATGATACTTATACTACATGATATATTGTATATATCATATGATTTTGTTATACTTTCTTTAATATATGATAATTGCTATTAGGAGGTTGTTATATGATGAATAAAAAATTTGTATCATCTATGGTGACAGGCGCAGTTGTGTTAGGTCTTTTTGTTAGTGTTATACCGATGAATGCACTAGCGGCAACTAGTAATGCTGATATGGCGGCACAAACATTGAATCGTAAGCCAGGTCAGTCCATGTTATTATCAATGTCAGAAGCAGCAACTATTTTTTTAACGACCTATCCTGATTCGGCAGTACATTCTATTTCTTTACGAGCAGATAAAGGTCAATTTGTGTATCAAGTAGAAGGATATACGTTGAAAAATACGTATAAAATTTCTATTGATGTTATTACTGGGGCTATTAAAAAACAAGAAGTATCAGGTCGAGAAAAGAATTTAGTGGAAAAAATTTTTAATCCAGCTAATGTGATTGCTCCTCATGCGGCAGAAGCTAACGCTGTATCTAGTGTAGGAGAGGGTGCCATTGCCAAGGGTTGGGAAGTAGAAGCTGAAAAAGGAAAGGTTACCTATACAGTCACAGTACACCATAATGGAATGAAAATAGATGTAGTGGTCGATGCGACTACAGGCTCTATTCTTTCACAGAGCAAGGGAGAACCAATTAATAAGGATTAGTATTAGTTTTTATACGCGTCATATAAGGGACTATGGTGAGTATCGTCACATGTAATGAGTCGGCTCATTATAGTCCATTTTAGTAATATCGTGGTGAATCTATTATGTTAGAAAAAGAACACCTAACGCCTAGAAGTTTACATGCTATAGCTGCTATTAATCCTTATCGCTGGCTGGCTATTAGCTTTATTGGCGTTATTATTGTAGGTACTATATTATTAATGTTACCTATATCGTCAGCAGATCATAGAATGACATCAATTATAGATGCTTTATTTACGGCTACCTCCTGTGTATCTGTTACGGGACTCACAGTGGTGGATACGTATACACATTGGTCCCTAGTAGGCCAACTAATTATGATTGTATTAATCCAAATTGGTGGCATGGGTACGATGGTATTATCTACTGTTATTCTGCTAGTATTAAGAAAGCGGATTGGATTAGAAAACCGCCTCTTAATACAAGCAGATACTGGAGATACTCGCAATTCTATTGTTTTACTTGTTAAACGTATTGTTACTTTAACAGTAGTGGTAGAAATGATAGGTGCTATTGGGTATATATGGCAATTATACCCTTACTTAGGAAGTAGCAGCTTCTATTATGGTACATTACAATCAATTTCCACGTTTTGTAATGCAGGATTTGTATTTTTTGATAATGCATTACCTTATAACATGATTAGTGATTGGGCTTTCACACTGATTACTTGCACTTTGATTAGTATTGGCGGATTTGGGTATATGGCCTTGTATGATATAGGCCATAATGGATATAAGGGAATTCGTCATTTAGAATTGCATACGAGAATTATGCTATATGGACAAGTCGTTTTAGTTGTTCTAGGTACGGTGTTCATTGCCATGCTAGAATGGTCGAATGGGGAAACATTGGGTCAACTGGCCTATCTTGATAGATGGCAAGCGGCATTATTTCAAGCTGTTACGCCTCGTACAGCTGGACTCGCTACTATTGATTATAGCGCTGTTCATCCTATTACGGCATTTGTAACGATTATACTAATGTTTATTGGAGCCGGGCCTAATTCAACTGGTGGTGGTGTTAAAATTAGTACAATAGCCATTATTTGGGCTGTATCAACACATATATTTAATCGACGTACGGATGTAGTGTTAGGCAAATCGTCGATTGCTAATGATACTATCTATCGTGCTTGTGGTATTGTATTTTTTTCTACCCTTTGCATTTTGTTGGGAACCTGTATATTGGCATGGCAAGAACCGTACCCCTTCTTATCATTATTATTTGAAGTACAATCTGCCTTTAGTACAGTTGGTTTATCGATGGGGATTACACCCTATTTGGATGCATGTAGTAAATGGGTATTAATCATTATTATGTTTACCGGTAGGATTGGGGTGCTCACCTTAATTGGTACATTTGCTTTGCGTAGAAAGGCACAAGATCCTATAGCTTATCCAGAAGGACATATCGTATTGTAGGAGACCTAGTATGAAACGAAAAAGTATTGCTATCGTTGGGTTAGGAAGATTTGGGAGTACCTTGGCAAAAACAGTTGTTGCTTTGGGACATGAAGTGTTAGGCATTGATAAAGATAAAACCATTGTTCAAAAAATGGTTCCCTATATAACACAAGGCATCATTGCAGACTTTAATGATGAAGATGCTATTAGAGCTTTACATTTAGAAGAATTTGATGTGGTTGTATTATCTATTGGTGCAGATACACAGGCTAAGTTGCTCGCTGCATTAGTGTTGAAAGAACAAAATATTTCATATTTAGTAGCGAAAGCAACTTCTAGTACGGAAGGTAAATTATTAAGGAAAATTGGGGTAGATGAAGTTATTTATCCAGAATTTGATATGGCAACGCGTGTGGCACATATGTTGACAAGAGAACATATATTAGATTACTTTGAATTGTCTAATACGATTGCTATCGTGGAAATGGTGATTCCTAAGTTTATGATAGGTAAAAGTCTAGTCGAATTGCAGTTACGTGATCAGTATAATATTAATGTAATAGCAATCAAACGAGGCAATGATATTATGGCGCCGCCGAATCCAAAAGAAATATTGAAAAAGACAGATATTATTATTGTAATTGGAGATAATTATAATATATCAAAATTAAATTAATGTAGTAGAGTTGTCTTATGGATAGATGCGTGATAATAACTATAGTACAAACAATGAGACCTTTACTCATGAATGCTAACTGCGCTAGTATAGGAAAAAGTAGAATACAGGCGATGGTAGATTTATTTCTAGAGGAAGAAACATTACTATAAAAACAATAAAAATCACCTTATTTAGTTATCATGAAATAGAAAATTATAACTAAGTAAGGTGATTCTATTTTGTCATTCTATTGTATAGATACTGATAGGTTATTGTAAATAAAAATTACCAACGGTGTTCATAATAGACTTGCGTCCACATGGCTACTTCGATTAATGATGGATGAGGAGACATAGTTTCACCTACTGTAATGACAGAGTGCGGATCCATTTTTCTAACTAATCCTTTTTTTCGTAGTGTGCGCGTATTGGAAGAGGCTATTTCTTCATTAATGATAGCTAATGGCGTATCGCCACTATTTAATAGATTTACATAGGGTTGAAATAAAATAGACGCTTGAGGCCCAATAACGTGAACACCTAAGATATAATTCGTATCTTTGTCAACAACAATTTTAATAAAACCGTCATCCTCGTCACCAGGGTTAAAGCCTAAGGCAAACCCTTTAGCAGAACTAGAATAGTAATTTTTACCAACACCAACATGATACCCTGCTTTCGTAGCTTCTTCTTCGGTCATACCGATATGGCCTACTTCTGGATATGTGAAGGTGACAGCTGGCACTAAATCATACCTAGCCCAACGCATTTCTTCAGGCTTAGTAGCGCGATATAGATTATGAGCTATAATATCAGCTTCATAGTTTGCTTTATGTCTGAATGGAGCTTCTCCATTCACATCACCCATGGCATAGACACCATCTACAGAGGTTTCTAAAAACTCATTTGTCATGATCCAGCCACCACGTTTTGTTTTAATCGATGTATTTTCCAAATGCAATTCCTCGGTAGATGGTTTAATACCAGAGGCCATCAGAATTTCATCGCCTGCAATTTCTTGTATCTCATTAGTGGCTCTATCACGAATCGTAACAATTTTTTGACCATTTTCTACTCGTACATTTTCAGGTTCTTGGTTAAGATATATATGAAGACCACTACGCGTTAAATCCTTATAAATTTGCTCAGAAATTTCGCTATCTTCTTTTGGCAATAAACGCTTATTATGTTGTATTAAGTGGACTTCTGTACCTGCAGCAGAAAAAACGTGACCAAATTCTGTTCCAATAGGGCCACCACCCATGATAATTAAGCGCTTGAAAGGCTTTTTCGGATATTTATGTCCAAATAAACTTTCACTGGAAAGATACCCAGCCTCAGCGAGTCCTGGAATTGGATTGATTTTAGAATGACCACCAGTGCCAATTACAATATGTGTACCAGTCATTTTATCTGATTGAGAACCATCATTCATGGCAACTTGTAGTACTTTATCTTCTATAAATGTAGCAGCCCCTTCATAGACATCTACATGGTCAAATTGCTTGTAATAGGAAAGAATACCTTCGCTTTCATCAATTTTTTGCCATACCCGTTGGGACATTAAATCCCAATCGATAGATGGCGTGGAAGTGTGGACGCCAATTTTTTTATAATCTTCAATTTCACGGATAGCATTGGCTACTGTAACCATGACTTTTGTAGGAATACATCCTCTAGTTAAACAAGTGCCACCCCATTTTCCTTTTTCAATAATGGCTACGTGTAATCCTTTTTTTATAGCTGCATCAGCCACTATTAACGCGCCACCTGTGCCAATGACGATTAGATCGTATTGTTTCATAAGTATATCCTTTCTATAGGTAATGATAGTAATTCTTAGTAATATGTATTCATTATAACATAATTATATTTATATATATAGATATAGATTATAAAACCTATGCTAAATTGGCAATAGTATACAACACATTCTCATTGATTATCAATGAGAATGTGTTGTATACTATATGTAATGAAAGAAATAGTAATAGTTACGTAGTGCTATTGGTTAGTAGATATAAGTAATATGTCTAGCAAAAACTATAGTGCATATATGATATAGTAGTAAGAGGTATTTATAGTAAAGGAGACAAAATGGAACGATTCTTAATTCATACATTTATAAAAGATCACACAAATGTGGAAGATCAAGAAGTTAGATATAATTATGGTCGCTTATCGGGCATTGTAGGTGTTATTGTTAATTTATTGATTTGTATTGGCGAATTAATCGTAGGACTTTTGATTGGGTCTATCGCTATGATTAGCGATGCGGTTCATAATGTGGCTGATGCAGGTGGTTCGTTAATTTCTCTCTTGAGCTTTAAGTTTTCTAATATACGACCTGATGAAGGTCATCCTTATGGACATGGCCGTGCAGAATATTTATTTTCTATCGTTTTCTCTATTATCTTGTTCGTTGTAGCCATTCAATTATTACAAGAGTCTATAAATAGAATTTTACACCCAACGCCTGTGGAATTTTCTATAGTAGCATTTATAGTTATGATTGTGGCAATGGTGCTTAAAGTATGGCTTAGTGCATTCTTAAAATCAATTGGCAACAAAATTAATTCCCCCATATTGATTGCCAATGGAACAGAAAGTTTATCTGACGTAGCTGCTACAGGATCCATAGCAATTGGTTTATTAGTTGGCTATTTATTTGATGTTTCTATTGATGGTTACTTGGGCGTATTAGTAGCTTGTTTAATTGGATTCGCAGGATTTCGTGTACTAAAAGAAGCAACTAATTGTATACTGGGTAATGAACCTTCTAAAGAAAGAGTAGATGCTATTATTAAGTTTATCACATCCTATGATGGAGTATTAGGCACGCATGGATTGATGATTCATGATTATGGTCCAGGCAAAGAATTTGCAAGTATTCATGTTGAACTAAATGCAGCTATGGATATGATAGATGCTCATACATTGGTTGATAGAATTGAACGAGACATTCGCAATGAAATGGGCATTGTATTAACGACGCATATGGATCCACTTAATCGTGATAAAGAAACTATTCGTTGGTTTAATAAAATTCATAATATTGTGAAAGCCTATAATCAAGATTTTGATATACATGATTTGCGTATTATTGAACAAAATGATGGAAAAGTAATTAGTTTTGATTTAATGCTTACTTTTAAAGAATGGAAACATAAAGAACAGATTATACAATTTTTTGTTACTTGCATTCATACCATTAATTCTGATTATAAGGTGGATATTCATGCTTATCATTATTATGCTAATGGAGAAGAATAAATTATAAAGTAGTAGATATATGAGTATATAATTTTATGAAATGATGTATACAGGATTTCATAGTTAGAATAAAAAAAGAGATCGCTGAGGATCTCTTTTTTTTATAAATATGGTAGCGTAACAAAATAGAGTATTCATACAATCGAGGAAAGCAAATCAAAAGGATCAACTTTCCTCGATTCTTTATATGAAAGGGAAAACAATAGGAATGGATATGATTATACTCAATCAGTGAACTATGACTAAGTACGTTTGTCATTGCAATAGGATATTTTTATTAAAGAAATAATGTTAGTAGTGTAAACCGGTTGTTGTAGATAACTGGTTTATATACCATAAGTAAGACGATAGTTTTATACCGTATACTATTAATCCAGTGTATCTGGATATCCGCGTTTTGCGTAATCCGCAGTAGCAGTAAATAAGATATCTGTAGAAGAATTGAGAGCTGTTTCTGTAGAGTCTTGCAATACACCGATGATAAAACCAACACCAACAACTTGCATAGAAATATCATTGGAAATACCAAATAAACTACATGCTAATGGGATTAATAATAGAGAACCACCAGCAACACCAGAAGCCCCACAAGCACCGACAGTAGCGATGACACTTAATAAAATAGCAGTTAATATGTCGACTTGAATATGCAATGTATTAGCTGCAGCTAAGGTCATAATAGTAATTGTGATAGCAGCGCCACCCATATTGATAGTAGCTCCTAGAGGAATAGAAATGGAATAGGTGTCAGGATTAATTTTCAATCGTTTTGCCAAATCCATATTTACGGGAATGTTCGCTGCAGAACTACGTGTGAAAAAGGCAGTGATTCCAGATTCTCGTAGGCATTTAAAAACTAATGGATAAGGATTACGTTTTAATTTTGCGAATACCATAATTGGATTAATCACTAAGGCAACAAAAAGCATGGTTCCCAATAAGATGATGAGCAATTGTGCATAACTAATGAGTGCTTCGATACCATTAGTAGCGATAGAATCAGCTACTAATCCCATGATACCAAGAGGTGCAAAACGAATGACCCAACCTACTACCTTGGTAATGGCTGTAGAAAGATTTTCCATAACTTCTTTAGTGGCTAACGATGATTGACGAAGAGCGGCGCCAATGATTAAGCCCCATCCCAAGATGCCTATGTAGTTACCTGATTGAAGAGCATGTATTGGATTATCAACGATATTTTTTAGCAATGTTTTAATAACTTCCCCAATGCCTTCTGGAGGAGTAGCATCAGTAGCACTAGATACTAAATGCAGGGTAGTAGGAAAGAGAAAACTTGCAATAACAGCTGTAGCGGCTGCAAGAAAGGTAGCTATTACATATAATATAACAATAGAACCCATACCAGTTTTTTGACCAGCGCGATGTTTACTAATAGCAGCGATAATCAAGAAGAATACTAATACAGGAGCAATCCCTTTCAAAGCGCCTACAAATATAATACCTAATAAGGATAACTCCTTAGCAAAGCTTGGAAAAACTATTGCTACAAGTATACCAATTATTAACCCTACTAAGATTTGTTTGATTAAACTAATTTTGTTGATTGTTTTGATGAAACTATTCATACTACGTCTCCCTTATATAAAATTCTACTCATAATAGACATATGTCATTATAATACGAACAAGTGTATAATGGCAAGGGATAATTGTAATTTATTTATATTTAATTTATTGAATATAAATAAGGATTAGAAAGAAAACAGATGATGGTTTTATTACTGTTTAATTAGTAGATAGAGTTTTGTATACGGCGTAAATGAGGTATAATAAAATCATTATGCAGTATTATATAGTTAATAACAATAATAAGGGAAAGTGTTACTTTCGTAGTGAGAATATAGCGTAGGAGTTATCGATGAATGATAAAGAGTTTAAAAGTCATGAAGACAAAGAGTTGTTTGTGCAAGGCGTATTTTCTAATATAGCTAGACATTATGACTTAATGAATACAGTACTAAGTTTTGGACAAGATTATTTTTGGCGCAAATTTGCTGTACAGAAAATGGAAGTAAAACCACACAATACTATATTAGATGTAGCATGTGGAACCTGTGTATTTACTGTTGAAGCGTTACGACAAGAACCAACACTAACGGTGGAAGCACTGGACTTTAATAAAAATATGTTGGAAGAAGGAAAAAATCGCATTCATAGTCATGGACTTGATGCTCAAGTTCATTGTGTGCAAGGTGATGCGATGATGTTGCCCTATGAAGATAATCTATTTGATGCAGCCATGAGTGGATTCGCTATGCGGAACGTGCCAGATGTTAAACAGGTATTGCGGGAAATGAAACGTGTAGTTAAGCCAGGCGGTAAAGTGGTAACTCTTGAACTGGCAAAACCAACAATGATAGGATTTAAGCAATTATATTATTTGTACTTTGAAAAAATATTGCCATTGCTGGGAAGTTTGAGTAAAGATAATTCATCTTATGCATGGTTGCCGGAATCATTGCGTCGCTATCCACATCAAAAAGAAATTTTGGAATATTGGAAGGAAGTAGGATTTGTAAATCCTACGTATTATGAATTAACTGGAGGTATTGTAGCTGTTCATGTGGGTACGGTAGCAGAATAGAAAATACTATTTATGACGTTCATTTTTTGAAGATGTTTTAGCAATATACATAGGATAGCAGATGTATAGTATTCATGGAGAAATGATGCGACTATATGATAGAGTTTTGATTTTGTTAAATTAGGTCAAATTAGATAGCTTTCACTATAGGTATTATAGGTAGTAATTGTTATAGGGGTATTATGATGTTTACAAAGGAGAAGCATATGACACCGATTGATGTACTGTTAAATCATAAAACAATTAGAGAATTTAAACCTAGTAGAATGTCACCAGCACATTTAAGTATTTTAATTGATGTGGCGAAACGTACGGCCACTAGTTTGGGGATGCAATCATTTAGCATGATTCGTATCGTTAATCCAGAAGTAAAAAAACAGATAGCCCAGATTTGTCAGCAAGAATATGTAGGCCGATTGCCAGAACTATTTATTTTTTTAGTTGACTGTTATCGAAATGTTAAAATCGCAGAAGAACAGGGGGAAAGTATAGATAATTTGTGTGATGCAGATCGGTTCTTACAAGGTTGGACAGATGCGACCTTGGCCGCACAAAATATGGCGGGCGCTGCAGAACTTGGAGGATTTGGAACAGTATTTTTGGGAAGTATATTAAATGATGCACCACAATTAATTGAATTGTTACATATGCCTAAATATACATTCCCTGTGTTAGGATTAGGGATAGGTGTGGCCGATCAACATCCTCAGCTAAAACCACGTATGCCACGTGATATGAATGTATTTGATGATACATACGATGTGGTTGAAAGTTATATCGAGGCATTGGAAGAGTATGATGAGGAAATGGAAGAGTACTATGATTTGCGTGACAGTAATCACTCTGTAGGAAAATTTACGGCGCAAATTGTTAAGCACAGTCAACAAGTTAATATGAAGAGAAAAGAAGTATTAAAACAAGCTAAGCAACAAGGATTTATTTTTAATATGGAATGATATTTGTAAATGGATAGCGAATGCTATTGGTTATCTTGTAGTATTAGTTAACGGCAAGATTATAGGATATGAGTGATACATAAAAATAAGAAGGTCCTCTATAATAATGAAATGTGACTAAATCACTATGTTAAGGAGGACCTTCTTACGACATGTATCATGACTGAAGAAATATATTTTCCTAATGCATGTAAAAATACATTATCATTATACAAGTAGATGTAATAATATAGTACATAAAATATTAGATATACATCATCCGATGAATATGTAGGCGCGTAGTTGATATACTTTGAGGGGTCTGTATCATACATGTTTGACTACTACAGAACGCCTACAAAAAAATAATTAAAAATCCCCTTGCAATTTATGGTGCAATAGGATACAATACTAATACAGTTCAGGCATGAGCTGTTTTAATTTGCTTGTCTAGAGCATATGTACTAGATGAGCGAAAAAAATCATAAAAAGTTGTTGACAAGACATCTTGAAAATGATAAGATAATCAAGTCGTCGGTTGAAGAAATAGCGACTACAGATTTTTGAAAACTGAAC